>Ga0137360_10000011_pt1 | contig 120927 bp, 86 predicted proteins | sample Mad1_60_16metaG_FD_104924 | JGI IMG/M metagenome (GOLD analysis project Ga0137360, IMG submission 104924) | Vadose zone soil microbial communities from Angelo Coast Range Reserve, California, USA - Mad1_60_16 metaG | ecosystem: Environmental > Terrestrial > Soil > Vadose zone | place: USA... | reverse complement strand
GGGCACAGATGCGCCGGTGCAACACGACAATTCACACTACAGCGCGACCTTCGTCCCCCGGCCCCCCCGAGGCAACGTGTCGAGCGTGACGCGCTACGACGTAAACAACACTTCGCAATTCACAGCTTCCACGATGCAATACAATACGACGGGTGCGGTGGTGGCGACGTTTGATCCTTTGAGTCATGGCGTGACGGTGAGCTATGCCGATTCATTCTCAGATGACAACAACTCGCGCAACACCTTCGCTTATCCTACTACGGTTACAGATGCCGGCGGCTTCTCGTCGAGTATGAAATACAACTACGACTTTGGGGCGACGACTCGGAAACAGACGCCTCTGCCGAACGTTACTGACAACGAAGCCGGTCCGGTGCAAACAATCGAGTACGACTCGCTCGGCAGACTTCAGAAGGTCAAGAACCTCTTCAACAACTCCTACGCGCGCTATGAGTATCCGGCCAGCCAAACCCGCGTCGATACTTACGTGACCATTCTGGACACCTCCACTGAGGCGCATTCGTTCAAGATCACAGACGGCCTTGGCAGCGTGATTGGTTCAGCCGCCGATCATCCGGGCAGTACGGGCGGCTACAGCGGGCAACTTATCTATTACGACACGATGGGACGAGTCATTAAGCAATCGAACCCAACTGAGACCAGTGCTTCGAGCACTAGTCCCTACAGTTGGACAGCGACCGGTGATGACGCCACGAGTAACGGCGGCACGGGCTGGGTCTATACCCAGCAGACTTACGATTGGAAAGGTCGCCCACTTGTTACGACCAACACGGATAACACCTACAAATCGTCGAGCTATGGTGGGTGCGGTTGCGCCGGTGGTCAGATCGTCATGCTTACCGACGAAGTGAACCGCCAACAGAAGATCTACAGCGATGTCCTGGGACGTGCCGTTAAGACTGAAGTCCTTGATGCGAATAGCGCTGTTTATTCCGCCACCGCAACTGAATACAACGTCCGGGATCAAGTTACCGCGGTCAAGACTTACACTGGGGCGGCAACCTCAGACTTGAGTTGCCCCAGCGGCACTTGCATGCAATCGGTAACGACCTATGATGGTTATGGCCGCGTGGCGACTGAGAAACTTCCGCAGCAGACAGCTGCCGCAGCCTACACATATAATGCGGACAGTCTGGTTGATACGGTCACAGATCCGCGCGGGGTAATCGCCACGAATACTTACAACAGCAGGCATTTGCTCACCAGCATTTCTTACTACGTACCTTCGGGGATTGATTCGCTGGCTCCGGTCTCCTTCAGTTACGACAGCGTGGGAAACAGGGTATCGATGAGCGACGGCACCGGTGGCATCAGTTACAGCTACGATCAGCTTTCGCGACTGGGAACTGAGACACGCACCTTTGCTGGGCTGAGCAACTCATACACGACCAGCTATAGCTATAACTTGTCAGGTGCTTTGGCCACTATCTCAGATCCGAGTGGCGCACAGGTTAGCTACCAATACGACAAGACGGGACGTTTGACGAGCATGCCGGCGTCTGGTTACACGGGCGTAACGGATTTCTTTTCGAACGCCCAGTACCGCGCCTCGGGCGGCATGAAGCACGCGACTTACGGCAACAGCGTGCAGGTCGATTTGAGCTACACTCCGCGGATGCAGATAGCGCAGTACCGGGTTGGGGGCTTCCAGTCCAACGGCACTGCGTACAGCATGGGGGCGACCATGAGCTACTACGCAGACGGTCGCACGAACACCGCCTATGATCTGCAAAATTCCAGCTTTGATCGCAAGTATGAGTTTGATTTCTCGGCGCGTTTGAAGGAAGCCTACTCGGGCGTCGAGGCGCATGGGCAATCGGCTCCGCCTTTGAATCAGGCGAACAGTCCTTATCGGCAATCTTACACTTACGATGGCTGGAACAATGTTACGTTGCGCACCGGACGAATATGGTCGGTTCAGAACGAGTATGACAGTGCGAGCTACACAAGTAACAACAAGCGAGACGGTTGGAGCTATGACGCCTCGGGAAACGCCACCTTCACTGGTTATAGTGACGGCACGCGAACTTATGATGCTGCGGGACGGCCGGTGACATTCACTTCGTCGCAGACTTGGAAGGTTTATCCCGACTGGCCCAGTGGTCATCCGGATTCCCCGGCGCTGGAAACGCGGGATACATTCGATGGCACCGGACAAATCATCAAACACGTTGCGACCACGCGCCACGACGACACCTACGATATTGGCGGCGGTAATCTCGTGTACTGGATGAGCGACAGCACGACCACCACATATTACGTGCATTCAACCGCGCTGGGTGGCAAGACGATCATGACCTTGAACAGCGATGGCAGCTTTGCGAGCGGTTCTGTGTATGCCGGCGGTGCGCTCATCGCGACTCAAGCCCATACCTCATATCCATCGCCGGCAGTGATCGAATGTACGAACCTGGTCACCGGTAGCACCATTGTGACCGACGCAAACGCTGCCTACGCCAACCGACAAGAGCCAGACCCGCTGGGCCGAGACTTGGCCGAGGCTGTCGCTCCGACAGAAGTTGTCGATCCGTTGGCTAATTCGAAGTGGAATGAGCCGATGCCGATCGAAGCATCCTGGGGTCCATCACAGGAATACCTCAATGCGAATGCTGCGTGGGGAAGTCAGATGGATCTGATGGGGATGCAGCAATCTTTGACCAATCATTACCGAGCCACTTGGGAATGGATACTTCAGAAGAACCCTAACGTGGGTGTCAGAACACCGGCTGGTCGCACATTGTACGGAGCTGACGCTGCCAATTATCTTCAAGGTCTCCACGGCGAGTTCTTAGGTATTGAAACAACAGTGAATGCTATCAGCGCAACTGGGCCGCAGAAGGCTAGCTTTATCGCACAAAAAATAAGAAGTGACATTGGTGCCGCTCAAGCGAGACTGAAAGGAGACCCGGGCTGCCGAGATTTCCTTAACCAGCTTTTAGCGTCAGTACTACCGGAACCGGGCTCAATTATAGAACAAAAGCTCGATTCTGCGGGTCATTGGGTTAGAAATAATATTTTTGATGCCTTAGATGAAATGTCGCGGGCCTCCTTCGAAGAAACGTCAAAGTCTGGCGTCAGGAAAGACGGTCCAGTCGAAACCGTAAATGACTTGAGCACAGTTCCGGGCAGCCACCACGTCTTCGTCAATAATAGCTATATCACCGAAAGTGCTGAGGCGAGAATGTTTGCAGTGATTCACGAGTCTCTCCACATGTTTTCCGGGTTCAGTGACCAAGCGCTCGCGACGGCGGCGCGACAACTTGTTGAGGATAATGCGAAGCCCTACTCCGGCGATGCCGCAGGAACTAAGCAAGCATCTGAGGACTTGAACTACTATATAGGGCGTAAGTGTCCGGGCCTGAAAGCTGAAAGAGGCACAACGTATAGGCTGGGAGAATAGTCAGTGAAGGGAATTCACCTAGGTCGCGGGTTATGCGTCTTGGCGCTCTGCGTCTCAGCCGTGGGAAGTGTGGGAATAAAACGATGTGCACTAACATCCGAAGCCTTGGTATTCAGACGTTTAATCCAAATGTCGGATATTTTCAGCCAGGTTTTCCCAGCATCACGGGTTCTCCAAACCGCGTCGAGACTTTGCGCCCAGCCCAGTTGATCGTCCAAAAAGACAACGCCTCTTAATTCGTGGGATCCGTCCGACATTGAAAGCTGCTCTCGCCATGTCTCGCCACCATCGCTAGTATGCCAAATGCCAGCGCCGACAACCCAACCCTGCTTTTCGCTGGAAAAGAACATAGCAGTCTTGAGTTTGTGACCAATCCTGTCTGAATAAACCTTTCGCCAACTCTCGCCATCATTTGTACAAAGAATCGAATTATTATCGTCGATTCCGCAGCCATCATATGAGCTTGTGAAAAAGACTGGTGAAAGATTCCTTGCTTCTTGTGATTTTACTGGCGTCCAGTGAGTACCCCCATCTCGAGTTGTCAACAATGCTACATGTGATCCTCCATTTCGATATTCGCGGCCAGTGGCCCAGCCCTCCAAGGAGTTTGTGAACCTTATTTCCTTAAGATTCAGATCAGTGTTGCTCTGTTGGCGTTTCCACGTTACGCCGCCGTCATCGGTTTTGGAGATCATTCCATTATCGCCACAGATCCATCCATATAGTTCATTTACAAAGAAAACACTCTCGATATTTTGGTCTGGTTCATTCCTTACAACTGTTGCCTGAAGAGCATCATCAATCCTTTCAACCTTGACCAGCCCGTGGCCAATGACGAACCATCCGATCCTCTCACTCAAAAATGACATTCTTTTGACAAAACCCCCGCCGCCATAGCTCCACTTATTGGTCCAACCGGAACCGCCACAATCCTGAATTAGAAAACCGTCTAATCCAAGCGATGGTCCGCCGTAAACCATCGCACATCTGTTGCCCATAGGATCAATTGTCTTAAAGGTGATGAGCTTGCCGATGTCTTCCGGCTCATTCTTTGGAACCATTGAGGATTGTGGAAACCGCCAGTCCGATACCGAAGCCCTTTTTTGCGCTCCAACAATCAAATACATCGAAAAACCAATCGAGACAATCGTGGTGAGTAGAACCAACCTCGCTAGTGGGTTCCTTGCTAATAATGATCTTGAGAGATGGCACTGAGGGAAAGGGGTGATTCGCCGGTGTTGCCTGGCACGACTAGAAGTGAGGTCCATAGTTGCCTAATCCTATCTTGATGATTCGGTAGACCGCTGCTGGAAAGTTAGCCTCAGTGCAGGCTGGCTATCCTTCACTGACTCTTCTGGGATAAAAGCAAGCAGGCACGACCCGGGCGACCGGTAGGGTGCCAATAGCGCGATATGCGAGAGGAATCGGGAGTCCAATGCCAAGCCAAAAATTCCCCCGGGCAAGAGAGGCGAAACGGTATTTGCACTACTGGCCGATCCGTTTCGAAAGTACGCCCCATGGCGGCTAGGCCATGAGTTTGAGCTAAAGCGCGGCCAAGGTATACCCGTTTGAAATCCAGTCAAATCTTGAGCCGGCCCTTGCTCAAGTCCTGGCTCGAACTTTTGCATGAGGGCCAACCGCCATCTTAAAGGCTCGGCTCCATCTTGTAAACGAAAAAGCTAGCTACAACGACCCTAATCTTCAACCACCGGGGAGGGCCCAAAGCACCTCCGCCGAGAGCGAAGAAAGAAAGACAATGCCACGGAAGCTATTCGTCATGCGTTGGGATGCCTGAGCCCGCGCCACCGGTGTACGGTACTTTTGACCTTAGAATTACCGAAAAAACCGTTGAATCCTCAAGCTAATACTAAATGACTTTTGAGGCAAAACCGGCACATGCCTCATAAATCGACCCATAATCTGACTTATGAGGCAAAGCCCCCTTCCTACAGGCCTTGCAGCAAAATTACCGAGAAGCACAATAATCCGACGCGCTTGCACAAATATGAATGGTTCTTCTTAGAAAAACGTCTGGTGTTGGACGGATCTTAGATCCGGGTTGAGGGGACTGAAGCAGACCAACCCGAGATCGATTGATCGTAGTGGGTGCAAGACTTTTTAACTCTTAACAGATGCCCCCTGCTTGAGCGAATGTCGTACTTTACGAGATCGTTTTGAGAAGTTGTCGGGTCGCATGATCAAAAGGGACGGGATTTTCGGGTTATGCAGACGTAGATAAAAATAGCCTATGCCAGCCAAGCCCAACATTAGACTTGGAGTCTCCCCGCCGCCGGTACCACAAGGCCAGGAGCCTTCGTCCTGTGCGCATCTTTCAGCCCCCGCATTAGCGACTTCGGCGACAAGCTTTCTGTCCTCCGCCACCTGCTCGCCGAGTACATCGCTGCCATATAAAAGTACCTCGGCATTACCTGCGAGTCCATGACATAGCGAATAGTTCTCGGTGCCTGAGTGAAGCCAACGCCGGATCGTCTTGCGCGTAGTTTCAAGAGCGGTAATTGCTTCAGCCTTGCACCTCTCGTCGTCAAGCAACTGGAAAGCGCGGAGACGTGATAAGGCAATTCCGGGTGCCCCATGGCACCAGAGGGTTGCGAAGGATAATGGGGCGTTACTAAGTCGATCTTTTCCCACATCGCGAAAATCCGGCCAGTTGCCCGCGTCGCAATCAAACCAGTGACGCTCATAATCGAAAACTCTTTCAGCTCCTGTGCGATATTTTGTTTCGCTCGTCGCATGGAAGAGTTCCAGCAATGCATATCCCACCCCAGCGGTCCCGTGCGAGAAGCCGGTCAGATTGTGTTGCTTGGTTGAGGCGGGTGATCCCCAGGAGTAACCTACGGCGGACTTGTCGGCCGCTTCCAGCAGATTTTCCGCGAGTTGCACAGCGTAATCCAGCAGAGACTTGTCATTCAGCACGTCTCGAAGAATCACCAGCGCAACGATAGTTCCGGCTGTGCCAGCAATCAGATCAAAGTCCTGCCCTTGATACTCTTCATGAGATAAATTGCGGAGCAAGTCTGCAGCCTGCTCTAGCAACTGTTCTTCGGCCAAAATCGATCCTACACGAGCAGCGGCAAATGCGATCCCTACAGTCCCGGTATATAAACCAATATGCCTAGAGACCGGCGGATCAACACGCGATAGTGCCTGACAGATAGCGCCAAGCGCAGTACGGCGTGCTCCAACATCTCCCGTTGCGGCGTGCAACTCGGCCAGAAACAATGCCACACCGCTGGTGCCGTCATAGAGTTCGGGGCCAAGGGCACGGTAACTCAACTTCGGCTGGCGGTCAGCAAGGTTTAAGTCCACCGGTTCAGCCCCTAACCAATTACAACGATCTCCGTGCCAAACTGCCTCTTGCGACAAGCGGTTTGCAATTGCCTCAGCCGTCCGCAGGAACGCCTTACTACTGAAATCGAGTTGCGAAGCGACCTTCACACGCGACTTCTTATGCTGTCGCTGATGCTGTGGTTGGAAGTGATAATCGTCGCTGGAGCCGGGATTCAAAAAAGGTTTTTCCAAATCGACTCCTTCTTCCGCGAAGCGTTCCGCCACTGCCTGGAATCTCTCGTCCAACAATTTCTTTCCTTGCTCGTAAGCACGAATAATTCCATCCGCCACCAGTCGGCAACGATGCTCGCCAAAGCTAGAGTCTTGACCGGGCTCCTCCGCGAATCCGATACCCGGAGCAAGCGATTTGGTGAAGACCGGAGTCCGTTGCTTCAAGTTAATGGAAACGTCTTGATAAATCTCACTCAGCATCGTAGCGACATCGCCATAGTCGCTTTTGCGGATGTAGAGCACTACCGGATCGCAACGGGAATATCCCTGCCGGTCATTGAGGACTTTGAGGTTGAATGGTAGATGAGCTCGATTCAACATCCAGGTAGCCTGTTTCATAAGGCGAAGGGCACCATCAGCCGTGAGATTAAAATAGAACCTGACTATGCCTTGCGAACCATCCTCCGTAAGTCCTGCGTTGCCGTGCGCCATGTAGAATCCCGGCGAAATGCCGAGGAATTCTTTCGGAAAACGCAGACTCAACTGCATCCCCGTCGCGACAGAATTGCCTTCCGGGGTCAGCCAGTCTCCCGGCCGTACCCATAATTCCAAACGTTCCCTCTGCACGATCATCTCGCTTCCCCTGATCGCATGTACCTTCCAGCCATCCTCCCAATGACCTGTCCCACAATTGGCTGCTGACAACGCCTCAACAAAAGGTGTCTTGCCCGCTCGGGAAAGACCTAGTGCTTCCTGTTTGGAAGGAGACGCAAAGCCCTGACAATAAAAGTCGTTGTAGAGCTGGTTCTGTAGATTGAACAGAAGATAATTGCGAGCTATGTTCAAGGGAAGTAACCGCTTTACCTTTGGGGCAAGCTGCGGGGACCGCTTTCCGAACCACCAATAGCTAGTCGGAGAATGCACGACGACAGCTTGAATTGCCCGCTCGACTTGCTTGCGGTAATCGCTCATCGCATAGTTCCACTCTGTAAAGGGAGTCCGAGCAACTGAATGCTCGCCTCGTGTGGTCGCTGCAGAATGTTCAGGCTGAGTTGCAGTGAGCAGACCGCGTTACCCGGGAGCTTAATCGATTGATACAGACCTTCATAGACTGTCTGTACCAGTCTGGCCGCTGCGTATTTGACGGACCGCAGAAGCCATTCGGCAGAGGTAACATCGTCCAATTCCAGCCGCCGTATATAGGAATCCCAAAACGAGCGGATCGCCGGATGCATCTTCCTGAGTGGATACCGCGCCAGCTCAAGAAATCGCTCCGGAGGCGTCTCCCCGGTGATTGGAATCGAGCCGAGCCAGAAACTGAGATAGTCGTTGAAGACTGAGCCAACATCCCAGCAGGGGTCTCCGACTCCAGCAAGCTCCCAGTCAACAAGCCTCAGATCAGTCTTCTGACTTCCGGACCGCCGGGACACGATCAAGCAGTTGTCCCACCTGATGTCGAAATGGATTGGTGTCTCGTTTGTCCACTCTTGGCGAAGGCTGTCGAGCAGTTCACAGAACTCGGGGAATTGCTGGATAATCTTGATTGCTTGAATGGTTGCGCTGCTCAGGTGTTGCAATATCCCGAGATCCGGGCGATGGATAGAGAGAATCCACGGTGGCTGAATTCCAAGACCATTGTAGTCTTCGCCACGCTCACCTTTCATCCAATTCAGGCGGTGAAGTGTGCCCAGCGCGGTCCCCATCGCTGTGGCAATAGTAGTTGGAAAGCGGGCAATGCGATCATGATATTCTCGCAGATTCTGAGCATCACGTAGAAACTCAATGATAAGGACTCGTTCCTTCGGATCATATTCGAAGAAGCGGGGAAGGTAGCGATCAAGCCCGAGGTTTCCAGTAGACGACTGAAGACGTTGGTAGACAGTCGCTTCGTGACTGACCGTCTTGATTCCGTCTGGCCCCACGCCCTGCTTGAGCAGATAACATGGACCTCGCTCGCTGATCACCTGAAAGTTGAGATTTCGTCTCGAAGCGTCGACGACCGCCAGATCACCATCGACGATGGATTGTTCGCTGAGCAACTTACGCTTGAACAGGTATGGAACAACAGCGCGCTGTGTCAACATCTGGCTGGCAATCGGATGGCTGTGAACGATTTTGTTTTCATCTGGCCAGCGACATCGCGTCCGAGCGGCGAAGGATTCGGCTACAGACACCCAGGTCGTCAGCTCTAATTCCTTGCCATCGCCGGTCTCGTATTCTGTATCGGTGTCGCTTGTTATGCGGGAGCAGGTAAGACCCACCCACGAGACACCACAATAGCACTCCTGTTCCACCTAGGAACTTCCTGGTGATTTCGCCTTGCATGAAGTCCGCCTCTGCAGCGCTGGACTCGCTACGGGAATTTTGCAACCTGGCTCCGCTCTTGACCCAGATGATGGTGCCACTAAGAGGTTACCCTTCGCTCTTAAGCGACTGGCTCTGGACAATGTCGCCTTCAGCGATATCTGTGTAGTCGTAGTCCTTCAGATCTAGCGATTGATGGAGCCGCCAGAATCTGAGCCGAGTACTCTTCCCGAGAAAACCCACTCGAACTATGCGTACGAGCTCGAGGCCGGCGGTCAACATAGCAACCACTCCGGCCGCGTCACCGAGGTCTTCGTGATGCGCAAAGGTCAGTGGGTAAATCCGGGTTGGCACATGGACAGCGGGAAGTAGAATTAATCAGAACCGTGAGCGGTCAGCGACCGGCTTACCCGTGCGGGCTGGGTACGACTCGGTCACACACTCGATTAGGAACTCTGCGTCCGATTCCATAGCGGCGGTTGACGATGAGATTATCTCGCAGCTAGCGAAGCGGGCGGCTAATGTCCTGATTTCGGTTTTTCTCTGCGCGGGCTCTGCGACCTCGGCGTCTCCGCGGTGAACAAACCGTTCAAATACATTCACCGCGGAGACGCAGAGAACGCAGAGGTGGCGCAGAGAATTTCAATTTTGGACATCAGTACCAAGCGCGCGGGAGTTGCAGACCAACGTTCAGTTGTTTGTTATAATTGGCGACATGAGTACAGAAACCCAGGACATCATCGCCCGAGCACTGAGTCTTCCGCCAACCGACAAAGCCCTCGTCGTCGATAAGCTTCTTTCCAGCCTCGATCAGCCTGACGAAGCAATCGATGCCCTGTGGCGAAAAGAAGTGGAAGATCGCATCAAGGCCTACAACGAGGGGAGTCTGAAATCAGTTTCGCTCGCCGAAGCCCTCGCAAAGTACCGCAATTAAATGGATGGAAATTCGTCTTCTCGAAGTCGCTCGGCGGGAGCTCGACGAGGCGGTCGAGTATTACACCTCTGAGTCACCTGGTCTGGGTGATCTGTTTCTGCTCGAAGCGGTCGCTGCTTTTCAAAGGGTCAAACAATTTCCCAAAGCTTGGCACCCGTATACTGAGAACACGCGGCGTTGTCGGACGCGCCGGTTTCCCTATGGTATCGTGTACCAAATATTAGAGTCCGAAATTCTGATTGTTGCCGTCGCCCACATGCACCGACAGCCAGCATATTGGCTGGATCGAATTAACAAAGACGCCTAGAGACTCTGCCCTTTGGCACTGGCGCTTTGCTCCATCCCGGCCGCGTCACCGAGGTCTTTGTGCTGCGCAAAGGGCAATGGGTAAATCCCGCAGACTAGGACCGAGGTTTCGCGAACGCGCGCGAAACGCTTGCGAGTATAGTGGTCTGCATTAGGATGCGATCTTCCTAACTACGGTCCCACCGTAAAACCCGACAGTGGATTTCCATAAAACGCATCTGTCCTCCAGGCATTCTTGTCCCACTGGCCGTCCGCATCACCCAGTACCTGCACCGGGACAATCACGCGATCGCTGCCGAGTTTGTTACTCGCAGCGATGCCGTTGTCAACGATTTTTCCGTCGGCGCCTACCGCGAATTTGATCGAGCGCACCAGGTGGCCTTTGTACAGAATCTTGATTTCATAGTCGCCAGCATTTTCACTCATCAGGTAGAGCGGACCGAACATGCTTTCGATCTTCTCCCCAGTTTTGTTCCAGGCGTGCACGTTTGGAAAGTTACACCTCCAACGCGTCCAGATGAATTGGCCGTGCGGCTCCGTGATATGCGTCGGGTTGTCCTCGACCTCGGCCATGCCGCAACCCGCTTTGCCAACTTCCTCGCCTTCATACATCAGCTTGCCGACTTCCTTGCCGCCATGAAATAGATGCGGCTCGTAGGGGGCGTTATATTCAGTGCGCGCCCAGAAGGCGAAGCTGAACGACGGATAATTCCAACCCCGCACGTCATCGCGCTCATAAAACACGTAACCGATGGGCAGGTTCCAATCCTGATCGACGTAATAGACAAAGTGGTTGACGTAGTTCGGGCCCGTCTCGTTCGAATGGATCTTGGCAACTTTGAACTTGCCGGTGAAGAGTGTCACGTCGCCGCCCATCAGTTCGTTGCGCATCTTGATCGTGAAGCTGATCGGGCCAGTATAGGTGATGCCTTTGTCTTCTCCGAGGGCATCGCGGCCGCCGCACTCGTCGGGCTGCCACCAGTGTCCTTTGTCCGTCTCCTGCGTTTTGCAATCGAACTTCCAGGCGGTACCGCCGGGAACAGTGAACTCCGCATAGATCTGACTGCCGCTGGCGATAGGTCCATTAACGCGCAGCTTCAATTTGGGCACCCAACTAAAGATCTTGAAATCCCCTTTGTAGGAACTAAGCGTGAAGGCTGTGACCTGCACAGAGTCTTTGGCGATGGTCGGCTGGTCTTGCCCGGCTGCGTGGATCGCAGAAAGCAGCACCATAATCAAAGCAAACGAGGTCAGTACCCGGAGCGGTAGCGACCGGGTAGGAAATATTATGCGAGCTAAAACAGAAACAAATCTTTTTATCAAGGCGTACCTCCTGATTCGTTTGGATATTTCCGTCGGGGTCTAAATCTTGAGCAGTCTACACCGGGGCCTCAGGAAAGTTAAGAACTTCCAGCAGGTTTACGGAGTCAGTACCACTTGCGTGAGCAAATGGATCCAGCGACAACTCGCGCGCTGAGCGGTACGTCCACCCGCTTATGCAGGTGGTACTGACCTCAATTGCTCAGTCGACCATTACGGCTGCGCGAACTCGGTTCGTTTTCTAATTGAGCCGCGGTGATTGAAATTCTAAGCGTCTTTCTCCATTGTGTCATCAATGAACGAACCAGAACCTCTAGATCAGGAACGACGCAGACTGGGAATATTTGAACTGCAGCCTCGCCTGGTTGGCGATCTCATTGACGTTCGGCCGCTCAAACGCGAAGACTGGGAAAGCTTATTCGCCGTGGCTTCGGACCCCCTGGTTTGGGAGCAACATCCGGCTTCGGATCGTTACCAGGAGAAGGTTTTCAGAGAATTTTTCCGAGAGGCACTGGAATCGGGCGGAGCCCTGATTGTCATAAACCGGGCGACTCAAAAGACTATTGGTTCGTCACGGTACTTCAGCTTTGAACCTGAGAAGAGCGAAATTGAAATTGGTTGGACATTTCTCGCCCGCTCACATTGGGGTGGAAAGTACAATGGCGGATTGAAACGCCTCATGCTGGATCACGCGTTCAGATTTGTAGAGAACGTCATTTTCAAAATCGGGCCAACGAATTTCCGTTCGCGAAAAGCCGTGGAGAAAATCGGCGGCGCTCTGACCGAGGGGTGGGAAGAGACGACTCTAACTGCCGAACACATCGTCTACCGAATTAAGAAACCAACGACCTGCGCCCTGGATTAAGCCTTAACAGTTGTGTCTTAGTTTGGTTTCGTGTCTTGTTCCCGCTCCGACAAGAACGATCCACGAAATCACACGAAACTGGACGAACCAAACCTCCCCTTCGTGTGGATCGTCTTTCCCCAAAGTGCGACGACCTCTTAAAACAAGACACCGCCCTAAACCTATTCCCTTTCACCGATCAGAAAAACTCTTGCGATAACGTCCAACCTGGGTGACGGTTGTTCAGAATTACCGACTCTAGCCGGGCTCTCTAATCGAACAAAAAGCCCAACTGAAGTTGGCACTCTAAACCCCGTGAATTTTAAAGCCTTTCTTTGACCAGCGGTGCGTTTGGCTATTCACGATCCACGCTTTACTATTTCAGGTTATGCCTTTCAAGCTCAAATCCGACTATCAGCCCTGTGGCGACCAGCCGCAGGCAATCGATGCCCTGGTGCGTGGACTGGGGGATGGGTCAAGGGATCAAGTGCTCCTCGGCATCACCGGGAGCGGCAAGACTTTTACTATCGCCAGTGTCATCGATCGAACGCAAAGACCGACGCTGGTAATCGCGCACAACAAAACTCTGGCGGCCCAGCTCTATCAGGAGTTCAAGTCGCTGTTTCCGGAGAACTCGGTCGAGTATTTCGTCTCTTACTATGATTATTACCAGCCGGAAGCGTATGTGCCCGCTTCGGATACCTACATCGAAAAAGATGCAATCGTAAACGAAGAGATTGACCGCCTGCGCATGTCAGCGACGCGCGCCTTGTTCGAACACCGTGACGTCATCGTGGTCGCCAGCGTCTCGTGTATTTACGGCTTGGGAGATCCTGACGCTTACTATGGCATGCTCTTGTTTCTCGAGCCAGGCATGCGCATCACGCGTGACGCGCTGCTGCAACGCCTCGTCGAGTTGCAGTACGAGCGCAATGACATCGATTTCAAACGCGGCAGTTTTCGTGTCCGCGGGGACGTCGTCGAAGTCTATCCCAGCTATCAGGAAGAGGCTTATCGGGTCGAGCTCTGGGGTGACGAGATCGATTCCATCTCTACCATCGATCCGCTATTAGGTGAAGTCACGCAAAAGCACACCGCGCGGCTGCCGCTTTATCCAAAGTCGCACTATGTCATGCCGCGCAGCACGCTCAAGCGGGCGATCAAATCGATAAGGCAGGAGCTGGAATGGTGGGAACCAAAGCTGATCACGGAAGGAAAGCTCGTCGAAGCCCAGCGTCTTCATCAACGTACTATGTTTGATCTCGAAATGATGAAAGAGATGGGCTTCTGCCGCGGCATTGAAAACTATTCGCGCCATTTGACGGGGAAGAAACCGGGCGAGCCGCCGCCGACGCTGCTCGACTATCTGCCGCGCGACACTTTGGTCGTTATCGATGAATCGCACCAGACAATACCGCAGGTGCGCGGGATGTTCTTTGGCGATCAATCGCGCAAGCGCACGCTGGTTGAATATGGATTTCGCCTGCCGTCCGCGATGGATAATCGGCCGCTGAACTTTGATGAGTTCGAAGAGCGGGTCACGCAGAGAATCTATGTTTCGGCGACGCCAGGACCGTACGAGCTGACGAAATCAAGCGGCGAGATTATCGAGCAAATCATTCGGCCCACCGGTTTGATGGATCCGGAAGTCGAAGTGCTGCCGGTGAAAGGCCAGATCGATCACCTGCTGGGCGAGTGCCGGGCCAGAGCTGAGCGTAAGGAACGTGTATTAGTAACGACCCTGACCAAGAAGATGGCCGAAGACCTGACCGAATACTTTACCGAAGTCGACGTGCGCGTGCGCTATCTCCATTCCGACATCGTCACGCTGGAACGAATCAGGATTCTCCGTGACCTGCGGCGCGGCGAATTCGACGTTCTGGTTGGGATCAATCTGCTCCGCGAAGGACTGGACCTGCCCGAAGTTTCTTTGGTCGCGATACTGGACGCTGACAAAGAAGGCTTCCTTCGTTCCGAGTCCTCATTGATTCAGACGATTGGGCGCGCGGCGCGTAATGCCAGCGGCAAAGCGATTCTATATGCCGACCGGGTAACGGATTCAATGAAGCGCGCGATTGACGAAACGCGGCGGCGGCGGGCGCTGCAACTAGTCTATAATCGCGAGAACGGAATTACGCCCAGGACGATCATCAAGCCTATCGAAGCGACCCTGGTGACGGCGGCAGAGGCCGACTACTTCAAAGTGCCTCTGGATCTGGAAGATGTGGAAGGCTACAGTCCGGAACAGCTCGGCCAGACGATTGCCCGACTGGAGCTGGACATGCGCGAGCACGCCAAACGATTCGAATTTGAGAAGGCGGCTGAGTTGCGCGATCGGATTAAGTATTTGCGAGAGCGGCAGTTGATCGTGGCTTGAACTTATAATTAACTACAGAGGACACAGAGAGAACAAACCAGGTGATTAGTCTCAGCAGATTAAGAAGCCTCTGACTGTCCTGGTTGGCTTTCTCTGTGACCTCTGTGGTGAAAACTAATGCTAACGAAGTCTCAACCAGACGAGATCCAATCGTTCCTTGCCGACTCTTCGCATGTGAGCGGAGGATTCGCAGAGCGGGTCATCTTTCCCGAAACCGCCGAAGAAGTGGCTGAGGTCTTGCGCGACGCAACGCGCAATCAAACCTCGGTAACGATCTCGGGCGCCGGCACCGGGACGGTCGCTGGACGGGTTCCTTTTGGCGGCATCGTGCTCGCCACCGACAAGCTGAATCGGATCAAGCAAATTGTCCATGACGATGAGAACGGTGGTCGTGCAATCGCCGAGAGCGGTGTCAGGCTCGGCGACCTACAACGCGCGGTTGAATCCGAAGGATTGTTGTATCCTCCGGATCCAACCGAACGCAGTTGCTTTCTGGGCGGCAATGTAGCAACCAACGCGTCGGGCGCTCGCACTTTCAAATACGGTCCGACGCGAAATTACGTCGAGCGTTTGAAGATTGCCCTGGCGACCGGCGACGTGATCGATATCCGCCGCGGCGCGCTGCACGCCGAAGCGGATGGCGCGATCAGGATTCCGCTCTCCTCGGGAAGGTCGATCGAGACAAGGCTGCCGACATATCGAATGCCTCAGGTGCGCAAACACGCTTCCGGCTACTACGTCGCCCCAGGCATGGACGAGTTGGATCTTTTCATCGGCAGCGAAGGAACGCTGGGCGTGATTCTGGAAGTTGAAGTGAAGCTGCTGCCGAAACCAAAAGGGCTTCTGAGCGGTGTTGTCTTTTTCAGTTCAGAAGCGGATCTTCTAGCGTTTGTTCGCGAAGCCCGCAAGCGATCGCTGGCGAATCGGGGCACTAGCCCGACCGTCAGGGAGGACTCAGCTATCGATGCGCGCGCCATCGAATACTTCGACGTCGAATCACTCCGCTTCCTGCGGCAGAAATACGAAACCCTCCCCACCGAGGCTACCGGCGCCATCTTCTTCGAGCAGGAAACAACCGTATCAACCGAAGATTCACTGATGACCGAGTGGCTTTCACTACTTGAAGTTCATAATGCTCTGGTTGAGAAATCATGGTTCGCGACCAACGAAGCCGACCAGGCCAGGCTGCGTGAATTTCGTCATGCGCTGCCGGTGCTGATGAATGAATGGTTCGCGCGTCATAACCAACGCAAAGTCTCAACCGACATGTCCGTGCCCGACGAAGCGTTTGCCGGCATGTTGCGCTTCTATGAGGACAGTCTGCGTGGCGGTAATCTTCGCTATACGATTTTTGGTCATATCGGCGACAATCACGTGCACGTAAACATTCTGCCGCGGGATGATGACGAAGCCGCGAGGGCGCGCGAGATTTATCACACCTTCATCCGACGCGCCATCGATGTCGGGGGTACTATTTCGGCGGAGCATGGGATAGGTAAGCTCAAACGGGAATACTTGCTTGAACTTTACGGTGAAGAGCATTTGCGTGAGATGGCGGAGATGAAGCGCGCGTTCGATCCGGCCGGAATATTGGGACGGGGAAATATGTTTTCGGAAGAGTTCTTGTGAAGGTAAAATGTTTTTACTTGCGTTGGGTGTTAGGCTTATGAAAGAAGAGATTCACCGCAGAGGCGCAGAGAACGCAGAGGGGGCGCAGAGAAGATCGCCTTCGGCTCCGGTCGCAGCGAATGAGGATCAACGAGATCACACAAGAAGTCATTGGCGCGGCAATAGCAGTTCATCGACTGAGGGAATGATTCTCTGCGCCCCTCTGCGTTCTGTGCGGCTCTGCGGTGAGCGTCTTGCACCTTCGAAAAGCTGATGTTCCGCTTCACTACCGCTGGCGAATCACACGGTCGCGCGCTTGTCGCGATAGTCGAAGGTCTGCCTGCCGGCATGCCCGTCGACATTGAACTGATCAATCGCGAACTCGCGCGACGGCAGCAGGGCTATGGCCGCGGCGCGCGGATGAAGATCGAGTCCGACCGCGTCGAGATCCTCAGCGGGGTCCGGCATGGATTAACGCTGGGCTCTCCTTTAGCGCTGATGATTGAAAACAAGGACTGGGCCAACTGGACCGAGGTAATGTCAATTGATCCGCAGGACCTCGCTCCCGAGAAATCTCGCCGCGTAAAACGGCCGCGCCCCGGCCACGCCGATCTGGCCGGCGGTTTGAAATACAACGCGCGCGACCTGCGTGACGTGCTGGAACGCGCATCCGCGCGTGAGACGACGGCACGCGTTGCCTGTGGCGGCCTCGCCCGGCAACTGCTGGGAAACTTCGGCGTCGAAATTCATAGTCATGTGATCCAACTCGGCGGGATTCCGGATCAGCCTCTCGAATTAACCTTCGATCAAATCGCTGCCATTCCGAATGACGCATCGTTGCGTTGCGGAGATGTGCAAGCTCAGCAGCGCATGGTTGACTTGATTGATAAAGTGAAAAGCGAAGGCGACACTCTCGGTGGCATATTTGAAGTCGCAGCGCGGGGGGTTGTGCCAGGCCTTGGCTCGCACACCGCTTGGGATCTAAAACTCGATGGACGCCTGGCCCAGGCAGTGATGTCGATCCCCGCGGTGAAGGCCGTCTCGATAGGCGCCGGCACGGAAGCCAGTTCCCTGCCCGGTTCCGAAGTCCATGACGAAATCGGTTACAACGAAGAGACCAAGGAGTTTATTCGCGCCAGCAATCGCGCCGGCGGACTGGAAGGCGGGGTCACGAACGGCGAAGAGTTGCGCGTGCGCGGCCACCTGAAACCGATCTCGACGCTGCGCCGCGCGCTCAGCTCGGTGGATATCGACACGAAGCAGGAAGAGCGGGCTGCGTTCGAGCGCTCGGACATCACAGTCGTTCCGGCTGGCGGCGTGATTGGCGAAGCGATGGTCGCGCTCGTGCTGGCCTCGGCGATGCGCGAAAAGTTTGGCGGCGACAGCTTGGGCGAGATGAAGCGCAACTTCGAAGGCTATCGGGAACAATTGCGCGGTTACTGATATTTTGGTCTTCCGGTTCTTTCTTTGCACCTTTGGTCGATGTAAACCGCGCAAGGATACGCAGTAGCCGGACCGTAAGGGAGGGCGTCAAGCATTCCGTAATACGACCTCGCTGAGGGTCGGGCTACCGCCCCGCTGTGCGAACCCGCGAAGTCCAACGAAGAGCGGCGCGAAGAATCAGGCAGTGTCCTAATTTGAAATTCTCTGCGCTTCCTCTGCGTTCTCTGCATCTCCGCGGTGAGTGTATTTGAACCCATTATTCACCGCAGAGACGCTGAGGTCGCAGAGACCGCGCAGAGAACAACTGAATTCGGCCACTACCAAGAATCATCACAACTAGCGAAACAAAAACGTTGATTGTAAAATCAAGGTAGCAAGAGAATGATTTGAAATTTGAGCTTTGAAATCGAAGATTTAAGAATGTCTTTACTACAAATAGTCACCTGGCCGAACCCGATTCTCGATGCACCGGGGGAGCCAGTCACCAAATTTGACGACGATCTGAAGAAACTCGTCAACAACATGTTTGAGACGATGTACTCTGCTCCCGGCGTGGGTCTGGCTGCCGTGCAGGTGGGCGTGCCCAAGCGCCTGTTTGTGATGGATTGTTCGGCTGGAAAAGATCCCGCCCAACGCATCGTGATGATTAATCCGGAAGTTGTCGGCATCGAAGGCAAGCAGGACGGGGACGAGGGATGTCTTTCCTTCCCCGGCATCTTCTTCAGCGTGCAGCGTAATCTGCGCGCGATCGTTCGCGCTCATGACATCGACGGCCAGGAGTTTGAGCTGGACGGCACTGAACTGACCGCGCGTTGCATGCTGCACGAGACAGATCACTGCGACGGCATAGTCTTTCTCGACAAGATGACGCCGCTCAAGCGCGAACTCGTCAAACGCCGGATCAAGAAGTTGCAGAAGGCCGGTGAGTGGCCTTCGTAATGAGCGAAATCTCCGTGGTTCTCGGTGAAGCCTCTGTGCCTCTGTGGTGAGTGTTCGTCGCGTCGAATTCAACCACAGAGACACGGAGGCTTCACAGAGTCACACAGAGAAAACCCTGATACTTCAATGGAGTAACAATGCCAACCGAATTCAGTAACGAACCATTAACCGATTTCACAAAAGAAGAAAACGCTGCCGCGATGCGCGCGGCGATTGAAAAAGTGCGAGCTCAATTGGGCCAGGAATATCCGCTGGTGATCGGCGGCGAGCGCATCAACACCAATGCCAAACTCGAAACTTTCAATCCGGCGAATCGCACCCAGATGGTCGGGAAGTTTCAGAAAGCAACCAAAGAACTCGCCAATCGCGCGGTAGAGACAGCATACGAAACTTTTCAAAACTGGCGAAACACCCCGGCGGAAGAGCGCGCTCAGTTGTTGTTTCGCGTCGCGGAGTTAATCCGCTTGCGCAAACATGAGTTGTCCGCCTGGATGATTTTCGAAGTGGCCAAGTCCTGGTCCGAAGCCGACGGTGATACCGCCGAAGCTATCGACTTTCTCGAGTTCTATGGCCGCGAGATGCTGCGATACGCGGCGCCCCACCCGCTAACACAGATGGCGGGGGATGACAATCACCTCGAGTACATTCCGCTTGGCGTCGGCGCAGTGATTCCGCCCTGGAATTTTCCTTTAGCGATCATGGCGGGCATGACGGCTGCGGCGATCGTTACCGGCAACACTGTCGTGCTCAAGCCTTCCTCGGACGCACCGACCATCGCCTACAAATTTTTTGAGCTGCTCGAAGAAGCCGGCCTCTCTCCAGGCGTGGTGAACTTCATGACAGGTTCCGGCGCAGAAGTTGGCGACGTAGTCGTCGATCACCCGAAGACCCGCTTTATCGCTTTCACCGGCTCGAAAGAAATCGGCCTGCGCATCAATGAACGCGCGGCCAAAACTCCGCCGGAACAACTTTGGATCAAGCGAGTGGTGGCTGAGATGGGTGGCAAAGACGCGATCATCGTCGCTGAAGACGCAAATCTCGATGAAGCCGCGGCGGGCGTCGTCCAATCGGCTTTTGGCTTTCAGGGCCAGAAGTGCTCAGCCTGTTCCCGCGCGATCATCGATGCGCGGGTCTATGATCCGATGATCGAAAAGATTGCCGAACTGACTGCCAGGATCAAAGTTGGCGATCCCACCGACACTGGAACGACGATGAGCGCAGTCATCAATGACAAGGCCTTCAAATCGATCAATAGTTATGTCGAAAAAGGTAAAGCCGAGGGCGGACGGGTCGTGGCGGGCGGCGGCGCGGACGGCGAGAAGGGATTCTTTATCGAGCCAACAGTGATCGCCGACGTTAAGGCCGGTGCGACGGTCGAGCAGGAAGAGATCTTTGGACCAGTCCTCGCGGTGATCAAGGCCAACGACTATGACGACGCACTGCGGATCGCTAATGACACTCAGTTCGGCTTGACCGGCGCGGTCTATTCGACTGACGAGGCCAAGCTTGAACGCGCGCGCCGTGAGTTTCATGTCGGCAATCTTTATCTCAATCGCAAATGCACCGGCGCCTTTGTAGGCGTCCATCCTTTTGGCGGCTTCAACATGTCGGGCACGGATTCCAAGGCCGGCGGCCGCGATTATCTTCTTCTTTTTATGCAAGCGAAAGTTTCGTCAGCAAGGGTTGGAGCGACCCGAAAACGAGCTGAGGCGAGCACGACGGTTTAGATTCCTCGTGGTGCTTCGAGCAATAGGCACGAAAGCCCGGAGCTTAAAGCCTATATACACGCTTACCCTCTGAGTGAACACCGCCGGACTCTGGAACCGTCTGTCAGAACTCTGGAACCGTCTTGACAGGAGACGCGGTTCTAGGTCTAACGGTTCGGAGGGTGTAGTTCGTTGCGCCGCTGCAAAAAGCGGATCCGAGAGTTTCATCTAAATCGCGAGGAGCCAGCTAAACAGTCGTGGTCGTCTTCAGGGTACCGCGGCTTGAAAATCGCGCTTCTGAGATTGTCTCGTAGTAAACTTCGGGCATGCGCATAGTTTTTATGGGTACGCCTGACGCTGCCATGCCGTCTTTGCGGCGGCTGCTCGACGATCGCCACGAAATCATTGCCGTGTGGACCCAACCTGATCGGCCCGCGGGACGCGGAGCGAAACTGCATCAGTCGCCGGTGAAAGAGTTCGCCCTCGAGCATGGACTCACGATCCATCAACCAACCAAAATAAAAACTCCCGAAGCAAGAGAGTTGTTTGCATCACATCGAGCCGACGCTACCGTGGTCGTGGCCTATGGCCGAATTCTGCCGGCCGGGTTTCTTGATGCCCAACGTCATGGCTGCATCAACGTCCATTTTTCTTTGCTGCCAAAGTATCGCGGCGCGGCGCCGGTGAACTGGGCCATCGTTAACGGTGAAAAAGAGACCGGCGTTACCACCATGCGAATCATTTCGGAACTCGACGCCGGTCCGATCTACCGGCAGAGTGCAACTGAAATTGGCGGCAGCGAAACAGCTCCCGAGTTAATGCAGCGGCTCGCGATAACCGGATCTGATCTGCTCAGCGAGACTCTGAAGGCTATTGATCGCCTCGAGCCGAAACCACAGCGGGTACAAGATGCGACGTTTGCGCCAATGTTGAAACGCGAAGACGGCCTGATTGATTGGACGATGGACGCTGTGGCTCTCGAGCGGCGCGTGCGTGGTTTTCAACCCTGGCCCAATGCTTATTCGACTCTTCATTCGCGCCGCTTGATTATCCGGCAAGCGGCTGCGGAACTACTTCAGCAACCTTCGATCCAGCCGGGCCAGATCGTCGAAGCCCAGGGTGATAGACTCTTGGTAGCTTGCGGCGGCGGCACAGCCTTGCGGTTATTGGATATCCAGGCCGAAGACGCGCGCCGGATGAGTGCCCGTGATTTTCTCAACGGCGCCCACCTAAAGATTGGGCACCGACTCGGGCGCGAGGACTAATCCGGTCGACAAACCATTATGTCAGTCAAACCTCTATCCCCCGCAGAGTCAGGGCAGACGAGTTCAGCCAAGGTCTGGTGGGTTGAGTTTCTGCGATGGGCCGCGCTCGCGGTTTTTGTCGCGCTTCCGGCCTTCGCCTACTTCTACCGTGGTTTGGCGGGACGAGTGATCTGGACAATCGTAGTTGCTGCCTTGCCGCTGTTCATCGTACTGGTTGGATATCATCGCTGGCGGCGCATTTGTCCACTGGCCTTCTTTGCGCAGATTCCAGTCCGCATGAGATGGCCCGGCACCAGACGCGCGTCTCCGTGGTCAGAGAAGAATTACTATCTGATCACGTCGTCCGTCTTCGTGCTTTCGCTTTGGCTGCGTCTCATCGCAACCAACGGCGACGGTCACGCGATTTTCGTGTTCCTCATCCTGCTTTCGCTGGCGGCCCTCATAATCGGCGCAGTTTACACTGGGAAGACCTGGTGCAATTACATTTGCCCAGTCTCTTTCATCGAGAAGATTTACACCGAGCCACAGGGCTTGCGTGAGACTGCTAATTCACAATGTGAGAAGTGCTCTGCTTGTAAGAAGTTCTGCCCCGACATCAACGAAGAAAATGGTTACTGGAAAGAGATCGGCCTGGGCCCCAAGCGGGTGGCGTATTTCGCCTTCCCCGGTCTGGTCTTCGCTTTTTATCTTTACTATTACCTGCAAGCCGGAACGTGGGAATACTACTTTAGCGGCCGTTGGACTAACGAACCCGGTCTGATTGGCGCGGCTTTTCTTACAGGACCTAACCCCGGCAGCACAGGATTCTTTTTTCTGCCGGCTGTGCCACGCGCTTTGGCGGCAGCGATCACGTTATTGCTGGGCGCGATCACCAGCTTCCTGATCTTTTCAGCAGGTGAACGCACGATCGAACGCTGGCTCCGCCGCCGTGAAGCCATGGAGCCGCTTCGGGCGCGCCATATCATGTTTAGTGTTTCAGCCTTCACCGCTTTCGTTATCTTTTATAGCTTTGCAGGGCAGCCGTCGCTGAGAAAGCTGACTTTCTTTCCAGCACCGCAACTGATGGCCATCATCGTGGTGCTGACAGCCACAGCGTTTCTGCTCAAACGACTGCGGCGCACACCCAAGGACTTTGCCGAAGAAAGCCTGGCGCGCAATATCATCAAGCGCTGGCAGTGGCCGGATACTAAACCGCCGAAAGATTTGCGCGAAGCATTTTTGATCCACACGATTCAATCTCGTGAAAGCGTGCGAGCGTCCGCAAACGTGCTGCAGACTTATGAAGACTCCGTGCGGGAAGTGCTGGCCAATGGTTTCGTCACCCGTGAAGAGGTCCATCTGCTGGAACACCTTCGTGATCAGCTCAAGATCAAGAAGTCGGATCACGAAAGGATTATGACTTCGTTGGCAGAGGAAGAGCGCGCGCTTCTGAGCGACTCTTCAAAGCAAATCAGCGCCGAGAAGCGTTTGCAACTTACCACCTACGAGAACGCCCTGAAGCGGCACCTCGCGAAGGTGCTCGACGCCGATGGCAACGCGGACAACAAGTTCGTCATGCGCTTACGTTCTGAGTTCGCCGTGACCAGAAAAGAGCACGCGGCCGTGCTGGATGAGCTCCTGGGCGAAAACAGCATTGCGGCACAATTAGCTGAATCGCTGCGGACGATTGAACGCGCTGATTTGACCATCAAAGCGCTTGAATTTAGCCCCTCAGCCACACATGATTTTCTGGCGGACCTCCTGCGCCGCCGGCATGCTCGGGCCGTTGAGAATTTGATGCGCGGATTAAGTTTTACTGTTCCGGGTGACAGTACCGCTGAACTGCGGCTCGCCTTTCACAGCCCCGACGAAGCGTTCCGAGAGATTGTCATTGAACGATTGCGTACGATTCTCTCCCCGGCGCTTGCCGAACGACTCATTAGGGCTTATCGCGAGACTGTCCTTGTGGAAACTTCAATGCCCACTCTGACAGACATGTTAGCCGCACGATTGCAGAGCGTAGACCCAAATGTACGCGCTGTGGCGCTCCTGGCTCTGGCTGAACGCGGCGCGGCAAGCGCGGAGCTGCTTGAAAAAATGTCGCGCGACGAGAATGATCTCGTCGCTGAGACCGCGCACCGTTTGAAACAGCGGACCGGATCGGCGTCGCCCGACCAAATCCGGTTGACGACGGTGGAGAAAATGATCGCATTTCGCGCGGCACCCACCTTCGCGGCAGTTGAGCCGGAAGGCCTGACCGAACTCGCCCGCGCCAGCCGCGAAGACGAGTTCCCGCCGGGGGCGCAGCTGTGCGCAGAGGGCGAGCCCGGCGCAGAAGTTTTCATTTTACTGGCTGGCGAGGTTGAAGTCCTGACCAAAGACGTCGCGGGCGAAAAGACAATGAGCATAGAACAGGCTGGAGGGTTTCTCGGCGAGTTGGCCGTGCTCGATCCGGCGCCACGTTCCGCCAGCTTGCGTGCCGGCAAAAACGGAGCGCACGTCCTTCGCCTGGACGGCGAAGCTTTTCGCGAGGCCCTCGAGGCTGAGCCGTCCATCGCGTCTCAGGTTATTCGTACTCTGGCGCAACGCCTGCGTCTTAATGCGACGAAATAGGCGAGTCACGCCTCTTCATCCCGAGCGTCACGGTAAACTGATGCGCCGCAGATGTTCGGCGCCAAGGGCAGTCTAATCGCGAAAGTTCTCGCCGGCTCACGAGCGGTGATGCACACAATCGCAATTGCCGCAGTCTCTCTGCGGCTAATTACTTCCATCACCGATCCAACCGCGACCGCGGCCGCCACCTGCGTTCCAGGAGGCCAGCCGTGTTCGCCTCCGGGGTCGAACCCGGGCAACTACTGGCCGGGATTCACTTGTCTTGGCTTCGGAGGCTGTCAGGGAACTTAAACAATGGCGCCCGCATGAAAGGCCTCGATATCTGATGAAATAGCTCAGCAGATTTAGCGATTCAATTCTTTTCTCAGGCTCTCAATCCACGCCGCATTCTCTTCCATCGTTGGCCGAAACGCTTCGCGCGGCACTACCGTCTCGACATGCATATTGTCATCGGTGTTGCTCACGGCGCCCGCGACGGCCAGGCTAAGCCGAGTTTCATCGCATACAAACCATGCCCTCACGTCATTGGCGCTTTTGATCCCAACTCGTTCGAGATCGGCCATGGTTCGGGAATCGTTCATTCGCTCAGCTAGGTGATCAAGACCAATTGGCGCACCACTCCCGATTAGAATCAAATCTTTTCCCTTCGCCGCACCCTGGACGCGGAACACTGCAACGTGGGGGAAGGCTTCGTGGAACGTCTCGAGGACCGAGCGCAAGCTCTCTGTCGAGAGCTGGTAAATCTGTATCCATTGCACAAACACACCGTCGTTTTTCAAGCGCACCCGGCCCAGCGCAAAGAATTCGCGAGTAAAAAGGTTCGCCACGCCGGGCACCCACGGATGGCTGGGCTCGCTAATGATCAAATCGTAAGTCGTGGGATTGACGCGTAAATAAGTTCGTGCGTCGTCGATGATCAGATGCAGACGCGGATCACCCAATGGCCGGTTGTTAACGTGTTCGAAGTAGCGCGACGAAGCAACCGCCGCCGGCTCGATCTCGACGCAATCGATTGATTCAATCGGCGACTGTAAGACCGATCCGGCGGTCACGCCGGTGGCGAACCCGACGATCAGCGCTTGGCCTGATCGCGGAGCGGTGAGCACCCCTAACTGGCCCAACATTACCTGCGTCGGCATGTCGTCGGCGTCAGAAGCGTTGGTGCGTCCGTTAATTGCGACCGAGGTGATGCCCCAGTCGCGTCGCACCGAAACTGTCGCAGTCCGGCCTTCCTCATACATCAGAAGCTGGTGATTCCCTGCCCCGTCATTCAGATCCTTGTCCGGAATCGTCCCGCGCGAGCGCGCCAACACACGCACATAACTATCGTAGGCTCCGGTCGAAAGAGCATTCAGATTCAGACGCGGCCAGCCCGCGAACATCGCCACTAATACTGTTAGGGTGACGCCTATGGACAGACTTCGCGCGAGTGCGTGATCGGAAGTCACGCGCCTGGGTTCATAAGCTATTGCCGCCACTATCAAACAGAGAGCCGCAGCGCAGAAGATTGTGAACCGGGTGCTGGTTCCGGGAATCAGCACGAATGATGCAGCGACTGAGCCTGCGATTGCGCCGATCGTGTTCAGTGCATAGCTGTGGCCGACCAGTCTCACGCTGGACTGTGAAAAGTCTGCGGCCGGCTCACCTTTCGATCTCCTTCCAGCCCACATCAATACTAGTGGCATCACCATACCCATCAGAGTAGCCGGCACCAGAATCAGCAATGCCGCGGCGGCGATCTGTAAGGCCAGCAAACCGGTCCACGAATTAATTCCGAGTCGAAAGGCGCCCGCTATTAGAAAGTCAGGCGTAGCACTGGTGATCTTAAGACTCAAAAACAACGTGAACGCCGTCAGAATCTCAATTAACAGAACGGCGCGACGCAGATGTCTGGTATCTGCGTTCTTATTACGACTTGCGAAGTAAGCGCCGAGAGCCAGGCCCAACAGAAAAAGAGCGAGGACGACGCTGAACGCATACGTGCTTGACCCGATAATCATGGCTAGTATTCGCGACCAGACAACTTGCATGGTGATGGTCACGAACCCCGAGGTGAAGGCGCAGAAGAGCCAGAACCTCTCTGTCAGAACCGCCTGCGGTAGCGGGCGGTCAATCTCCTTATTCGAATCTCCCGCCGCCGTAACTCGATCGCCGAGGTCGTGGTGACCTTCGACAGACCTTAGATCCAGCAGAAACGCAACCAATCCGATCGCCAGATTTATCGCCGCGGCTATCCAGATCGTCTCGCGCACTCCGAACCGCGGCAGCAGGAAAAAGCCCGCGGCAATCACTCCGGCAATCGCACCCGTCAGGTTCCAGGTGTAGAGCCTGGCAATCGCGCTCGCAATATTTTGGGAGGATCGCTGAAGAGCTGCCACCAGAACAGGAAGCGTTGCGCCCATCAACGCCGTGGGAATCAAGAGGACTGTGCTTGCGAGAAGGAATCTGGAAAACGCGAAACTATAAGAGCCGGGATGAAACTGCTGCCACACCTGGGCATAAACTCGATCGATCCCGCGAAAAAGTAATGGCACCGCCAGCGCGTATAGACCTACCGCGATCTCAATTAAAGCGTAGGCTCGCACGGGCCTTTTGATCCGTCCGGCGAATCGCGCGGCCAGCGCACTGCCCAAAGCCAAGCCACCCATGAACGCCGCCAGGACTACGCTTATCGCCACCGTGGTCGCGCCAAACACGAGCCCCAACATGCGGGCCCAGAGCACTTCATAGATCAGACCCGTAGCGCCCGAAAGTACAAAGCAGATCGCGATTAATTTAAGAGTCCGGGGTGAATAAACTTGAGTCAAAACGAGAGTTCGCGTGTGACTTCTGGAGCCTGGTGTCGTGTTTTCCAAAATACTGTCTGGAGATTTCTTTCGCGTGATTTCGCGAACCGAGTTTCCCGCGTCCGAGGACAATCGACGAAACCACACAACGAATCACGAAGCCAGTCTGATCCGTCTCGTTCCGCTCTTGTGAAATGCCTATAAGAATATCACGAAAGCCCGTCGCCAAATCGCAGGTGGAATAGAACCACGCGCCGCCGTGGTCAGCACTACCAGGTAGTTTGCTTCTTCCCGATGCTCGGAACGCGTAGCGCTGTCGAGCATAGCCTGCAAGTGCGAAGTCGAGGTTGGCGCTAGAGTGGTTTGAACCAACGCCAGTCGGCGCAGGCACGCATACAAGTGTTCCTGCCCGATCCCGAAACGTCCTCGCTCCATTCCCAGAACCAGAGACACTTCGGCTCGCTCATCGATGAAGTGCTGAACCAATGAAGCCGTCTGAGTAACCCCGCTTTCAAAGCGAATCCGAAAGTTCTCTTCATCGATATCATCGGTGAGTCGCGTGTCCAGCACGATCGTGATCCGGCGCTCATCTTCAGCGGTGAATTCGCGCACGGTCAGTTGCCGCGAGCGCGCCGTGGCCTTCCAATCAATGTGCCGCAGGTCGTCCCGCGGTTGATAGTCGCGCAGCAAAAGCAAATCGTGACCGGCGCCGCGACGCAAAGAAGGCGTTTGCCCGGTGTGCAGCGGCAGCAGGTTCAACTCGTCGGCGACCGGTTCAGGCTTTGGATAGACCACGATGTCTACATCGCGCGCGCCCAGACGCCGGCGATGACGAAAGAAACCAAACGGGAACCGCGTCGAAATCTCGAAACCATTCACCAGCACGTGGCCACGCCGGGGAAATATTTGCTCGATACTCTGCTCGCCGGCGGCGCGATGCGGCAGATACCGGAAGTACCCCAAAGTGATCTTCCGGGAACGCGCGCGACGCTGCTTCTTCAGTTTTGAGACCGGGCGTTCGAACGTGCCTTGCATTTCCACCAGAATCGAAAATGACGGCAAGAAGAGCTTCGCGTTACGCACTGTGACGATGACTTCTGCCGGCTCCCCCGCGAAGATGTGGTCGGGAAATCGTGCAGAGACTGTCAGGTCGCGCAAAGCGGCCCGCGCCGCGGCCCAGGAAACAAAAATCGTCGACAGCATGATTGAGAACACCATGAAGAGCAGATTATTTCCGGTATTCCAGGCCGCAAACGCTACGATGACCAGGATGACGACAAAGATTACGCCGCCGGCGGTTACTTCAATGGGCAGTCCACGCCCGGCGACCTCTGCGAAAGCCGAACGCGTGAGAGGCGGAACTACCAGGACCACTATCAGCAGGACGAAGAGCAGCGAAGCAATCGCTCCGGCGCTGGCCAGCTCAGGCGCGCCGATACGCCGGGCCATTAACGTCAGGATTGCGGTCGCTAAACCGGCCAACACCAGCAGCGTGCCCACAATCGTCCGCCACCAGGAAGCGAGGGATGAAGGACGAAGGCGGAAGGGTGAAGATTCAGATTGCTTCTCGCCCTTCATCCTTCATCCTTCCGCTTTCGTCCGTCCTCTATAGCGGGACGCTGATTGTTTTCATTATTTCGAGGAGTACCGCTTCGGCTTCTTCGCTGCGCCGCATCGCAGAGGAATAACGCGAGCTGACCGTAAGCCGATGCGCAAAGACAGGGACCACGAGCCGCTTGATATCATCAGGAAGACAGTAGCTGCGCTCTTCAGTCAGGGCCAGCGCCTGAGCTGCGCGAAAGAGAGAAAGCGAGCCGCGCGGACTGGCCCCCAGATCCAACATCTCGGAAGAGCGCGTCGCCGTCACAATCCGCATCAGATAGTCAACAATTGCATCGTCCACTGTGACTTCGCTAACCGCTTCCTGCAATTCGAGAATGTCCGCGGCGCTTAACACCGGTTGCATTTCATCCAGTGGCTCGGCGTGCTCGCGATCGCGGAGAATCAGTTTCTCATCGGCCTGACCCGGATAGCCAATGCGCAGACGCAGCATGAAACGATCCAGTTGAGATTCCGGCAAAGGATAAGTGCCATGATGCTCGATTGGGTTCTGGGTCGCGAGCACTATAAACGGTTGTGGCAGCGCGTGGGTGACACCTTCGACGGTCACGTGCCGTTCGGCCATCGCTTCAAGCAGGGCTGATTGAGTCTTCGGCGTGGTGCGGTTGATCTCGTCAGCCAACACCACATTCGCGAAGATCGGGCCCGGCTTCCATTCGAAAAGTGAATCATGCTGGTTGTAAATAGAGAGGCCGATGACATCCGATGGCAGCAGATCCGAGGTGAACTGAATTCGCTGAAAGGCGCAATCAAGCGCGCGCGCCAAAGCGTGCGCCAGAGTAGTCTTACCGACGCCGGGCACATCTTCGATCAAGAGGTGGCCACCGGCCAGGAGGGTTACCAGCGCCAGACGCACAACCTCGGACTTGCCGCGAATCACGCGTTCGATCGTGCTTTGCAGCAGTGCGATTTTTTCGGCTGGCGTGGCGAGCGAGTCTGAACGGGTACCGGCTGGGCGCAAGTTTCTCATGGGCTCGTGCTGATTCTCGGCCTCATTCTACATGTACCAGGCCAAGGTCGCCATGTTAAAGATTGTGGCGAGCGGCGGCGAGGCAAAATAGGGGCTACTTTGGAGTGCGGCAACTTGTTACCGCTTTCCAGGGCTGTGACCTGTCGCGGTCAGGTAAGCGTCGCGGCCAGCCTTGCGGCGACAAGTCGCGTTTACCAAAGCGCTGACAAGTCGCGCACTCCAAATAGTTGTAGGAGGAAACCGCGGCTCGGCAGATGGCGCGAGTGCGAGCCGTGTAGTAAAATCTCGGGGTCATCAACGGCGGCTGGATGCCTTTTGGGAACTGCAATCAGAGTGCGTCGTTTAGCAATTTGAGGAAATATTATGAAACCAACTCACCGAACCCTCCGGAACCAGCGTGGATTCACGCTCATCGAACTGATGATCGTGATCGCGATTATCGGGATCCTGATTGGCGCCGCCGTCTATACCTTTAAGGCTTCTCAGAAAGCCGGAAACGAGGCGGCCACCATGCAGAATATTCATACGATTGCGGCGGTGCAGATCCAGTTCTACAACACCCATTCGCGTAGTTTCGGAACCTTTGATCAGATGATCAAGGAACAACTGCTGACGTCTAAGTTTGCCGGCAATCCCCCCAGCACCGATGGTTACATTTACACTTTGAAAGTTACGCCAAAGACGGCCGGAGGGGCTTCGTCCTTTACCTTAAACGCCGATCCCCAGAGTGACAATTCCGGCACCAATCACTTTTACATCGATTCATCGGACAGCAGCATCCACGTTAACGTGACCCAGGCGGCCGGTCCCAGCGACCCGGTATCCTGAGACCGATCCCTGATAGACACTTCGAACTGCTTCGGATTCAAGACAGAAAAATGCCGCGCTTTGGAGGCGCGGCATTTCAGTTTGGATATTAATCTGTCGGTAGCAAACTTAAGGTCGTCCAAGGATATTCCCCAAAATGCTTCCCGTTCGACTACGCGTATTGCCGTAGCCGCCATTTCCGTAGCCACCGTTTCCATAGCCGGCATATTGCCGATAGCCCTGGTCATAGCCACGTAGGAATCCCTGACGGAACGCCTGCGACGAAGCGTTTCTATAGTAGTGCGATCTCTGCGGATCGAAGTTCTGCCCGCGCTGCGCATCACTGGCGCCGGTATTGATGCCCGCCTGGTAGCCCTGGTTGAGTGCAACCTGGGAACCATTGTTATACCCGCCGTAGTTTCCATAACCACTGTTGTTTCCATAACCACCGTTATTTCCATAACGGCCGTAATTACCGTTGCCGTAGTTACCATTGCCATAGTTACCATTGTTGCGGTTATTACGATCGTAGCGGTCGTTGTTCCGGCTCTGACTCTGATCGCGTCTCCAGTCTCGGTTGCGATCCTGACTGTCAGCCCGTCTGCGATCACGACGTTGGCTTTCGACGTTGCGATCGTTTCGATCATCCCGATCGTTTCGATACTGTGCCTGCGCGGTCGTGCCGCCCGCGACTAATAAACTGAAAATAAACGCGAAGCTCGCGATGGCTCCACCAATCCATGTTCTGAAATTATTTTTCATATTTAGTGCTCTCCCTTTCCCTGCGGCGACTACAGCAAACTTGGGGCCGCCCTATGGCTGAGACCGTCTACGTTGATAACTATGCAGTTAACTTGAGGCTTAATCATGATCTCACCTCATAAGGTGCAGCGATCGCGCAGATCAGTATTGCTAGTTCCGGCGCGGGTTCTTACTTCGCAGTTCATCTCTCAGTTGCTGGAACTGCTTCCACTGATCGGGCGTCAGCACCTTCTGCAGCTTTTCATCAGTCTGCTGACGAATGCCGGCGACCCGCGGGTCGGGTTCCTTACGCAGCGCCTGCAACTGCGCGCGAGTGTCGCTGAATATTTGCTGGATCTGCGTCTTTTGGTCGTTGTTGAGCTGCAGCCGATCAATCATCTGCGCATACTCCTGCCGGCGCGCCGACACGCCGCTGCGCCATCTCTGATAGACATTCAACCCCAAAACGCCAGCCGAAAATCCCAGCAAGAAAATGAGTATCGCTGCAATGCGAACCCGCCATTTGCTGTTGCGAATCGTTTCCATAGTCACTTCACCACATCGTCTTCTGTTTCATAGAGAGTTGCGAAGACGTCATTATTCGAGATCTGGTCATCAGCCTGAGCGTTTTCGTCGAAGACCACCGCTTCGGTTGAATAGCCATTGGCCGTAGCCGGTAAACTCTGCGAATCCGGGTTTTGCGTTCCCGGAATCACGAAAGTCAGAACTGCCAGGGCTGCCACCGTGGCCACCATTGAGGAGGCAAGTCCTCCGGCTGTGCGCCAAAGTCTGCTCCACGCCCATGTCGCGTTGTCAGCTTGTCGCTCACGCAAGGCCGCGAGAACTCGCGTTTGAAAAAAGGGGGACGGCTCAAAGATTTCCTCGGCCCGCTGTTGTAAGAGCATTGCGCAGACTTGAGCAGCTTCATACGCGTGCCGGCACGCTTCACAAGTTACGACGTGCGCGCGAATCTGCTCGAGCTCATTCTCACCCAGCTCGACGAGAGGCTTGCCCTCAAGAATGCCGATTACATGTTCGTTTTTCATATCGTCGCCGGGCCTCCAGATTTCCGCTTACCAGTCTTGCCGTTCAAAAGTTTTTCCACGGCTTCACGCATTCGGCGCCGGGCGCGAAATGCCAGCACCTTAACCTTTGATTCCGACCATCCGGTCGCCTCCACTACGTCCTTCACCGACGCGTCTTCGCCATCGATCATGGTCAGAACCAACTGGTCGTCCGGGGACAAGGTATGCAATACGCGACCCGCCAGATCCGCCGCTACCAGGCTTCGCTCCCTCGACTGGTGCTGTTCTCTGGCAGTTTGCGCCAGCGCGTTATCCATCCAGCTACTCTCAGCTTCGCTCAGGTCCGACACGGTCAATTGGGGCCGGCGCTTTGCACTGCGAAGCAGATTGAGGCAGGTGTTGGTAGCGATCCGCGTTAACCAGCCTTCCATCGAACCGCGGCCCTCGAAACTGCCCAGCTCTGTAAAAGCCTTCATAAATACTTCCTGCGCGGCCTCTTCAACCAAACTGCGTTGGCGAAAGAAACGGCTGGCGACGCGGAAAACGCGTGGGCCGTAACGCCGCACGATCTCAGCAAAGGCAGACTCGTCCCCGCTGCCCGCCAGACGTGCTAACTCCAGGTCGGAACTCTGTTCGAGACTGTTCGTCAGGCAGCGCTCCAGATCGAAGATAAGAGTGACGGACCCAAACTGTTTCGAATCCGCCATCCCGAGTGGTTAACGCTTTACTCACCTTTACGCCCGCGACGCTCGGCCCCTCGGGCCTTAAAGTCAGCGCGCTTCTGTTCAAGTTGAGTCTTCTGTTCCGGCGTCAACACAGACAGTATCTCTTGTCGCATCTTAAACCGCTCGCCCATAAGCTTTGCCTCCAGGCCAGCCGTCTCGGTCAGCTTTTGTGTTGCTAACGCCTCGTCAAAAGTACCGCCCGCGCCGGCCTGACGCAACGCCTGTCGCTTCGTTCGAAGCTCCTCGCGCAGCGGCTCGGTCCGTTCACGGAAGGTCTGACTAATCTGCTTAACTTTCGATTTCTGATCGTCAGTTAAATTGATCCCACGGAACATTATGCCGTGCACTCCTTCGCCGCGGCCGCCCCAACGCCCACCGTGGCGTTCGCCGCGTTCTCTACTTGTGGCCTGTTTGTCCTGAGTTGTACCGGTTGTTTGAGCCAGTACGATCGGGACAGACAAAGCCAGCGCCGAGAGGCCGGCAATAGCCATTATTTTTATCTTTCCAAGTTTTTTCATTTTTCCTTACTCCTGATTAAATGATTACCACGGTCTGGGAAGACCTTATTAGCCCGTCCAGAAGATAAGACACCAGCCTTCGCTAAGTCGTTACATGTCCAGGATAGCTGGGTTCATCCCGCCCCGTTCAATGCGGCTTGCTCCAAGAAGTCGTCAACGAATTGATGGGAACGCGGACAGTCCCGTCCGCACTGAGCGCGAAGCACGAAAAACTCTGTTTGTTTTCGATAACAGGAATAACGCGCCTCGGAACGGATGCGGACGAGACGTCCTGGTTCCCAGCATTCCCCGGCCCATGCACGCAGTATCGACTTTTTGGGCAAGTCGGTTCAATGGAGATCCGGATCGCTCTGAAACGAGTCAGGATCGGGCCACTCTCAAGACAACGAAGACTAATAACTAGCGTGTTTACGCGATTTTAGCGTCGACCATTGCTGACCTCACGACTTGCTGCGGAACGGAGTCTGAGATTGGATTCCCCCCACAGATCATTTCCCAACCCACCGTGTAACGAAAAGAATGGTTGTCGTGTCTAGTTAGTTGTGGCTATCGATAAGTCGTGGCCTGGTGAATTAAATTCGAGTGAGATTGATTAGGTTAAACCGATTATGTCAGCAAAACTTTTTGATGCAGCTCCGCTAGCCCCAGGAACCACTTCGGTGCAGACCTGGAGCAGGCTAAGTCTGAAGAGATTGAATCTAACCCAGCATAAGAAACTGATCCTGGGCATTGGCGCAGTCGCGCTGCTCGCGCTGGCCGCCTTCTACTTCTGGGGAAGAGGATCTTCCGCGCCGGTATACATGACCGCGAAGGTCGAAAGAGGAAACCTGCGCAACACAGTGACGGCGACGGGAACGCTCCAGGCTGTGACTACCGTTCAGGTCGGCAGTCAGGCCTCGGGAACAATTTCAGCGCTTAACGCGGATTTCAACTCTGTGGTGAAGAAGGGCCAGGTCGTCGCCCAGCTCGATCCGGCGGTTTCAAAAGCCCAGGTCGATCAGGCGCGGGCTACCCTGCAACAAGCACAAGCAAGCTTGCAGCTGGCGCGGGCCGGCGTCGCGAATTCGCGCGCTGGCGTAAGTGATTCCCAGGCACGAGCTCTCGCGGCGCAATCGACGGTGCAGAATAATCGCGCGGGAGTTTCCAGCGCGCAGGCAAATCTTGCCGTCTTGAAAGCTCAGCAAGACGATGCGCTCAGCTTATTGAAACAACAGGAGTCATTACTGAAGAGCGGTGTTATCGCGCAGCGCGACTACGACACGGCAAAGACTGCCTATCAAGCCGCTGAAGCCCGTTACAACCAGGCAGTAGCCCAGGTAAACATGGCGGTGTACAGCGAGCAGTCGGCCGCAGGCGCCGGCATTGCGCAATCGGGCGCGCAGGTCCAACAGTCGCAGGCGCAGGTACAGCAGGCCCAGGCCCAGGTGCAACAGGCTGAGGCCCAGGTGCAACAGGCCGAGGCCGCATTGCGTCTGGCCGAGGTAAACCTGACCCACACGACTATCGTTTCGCCGATCGACGGGATCGTCGTCTCGCGCAATGTCGACGTGGGCCAGACCGTGGCTGCGAGTTTATCTGCTCCAACTCTGTTCACGATCGCCAACGATCTTAAGCAGATGCAGGTCATCGCCAACATCGATCAGGCCGACATCGGTTTGGTGGAACAGGCAAAGTCAGTCAAGTTTACGGTTGACGCTTTTCCCGGCAAAGATTTCGACGGCAAGATTGAGCAGATGCGGCTGAATCCAACGAACGTGCAGAACGTGGTGACTTATAACGTAGTGATGGACGTCAATAATCCGGAACAGAAACTGAAACCGGGCATGACTGCCAATCTGGTGATCACGATTGACGAGCGAAATAACGTACTGAAGGTTCCTAACTCGTCGCTTCGGTTCACGCCGCAGGATGCGAGTGGCCAGAAAATAAGTGCGAATCCAGGTGGAGCTAATAATGGAGCCGGCAACGGCTCAGGTCAGAGCCGACGTCAGGGCGCTAATGCAAACGCCGGTCAGCCGACCGACAACGCTAATGCTCCAACTGCTTCGAGTACGCCCGCAGTCACTAACAATGGCCAGCAGGGCGGAGCGCGTAACTTTGCTCCAGCAAGCGCGCCAGTACTGGAGGGACAGACCAGAATAGTTTGGGTCCTTGGTGCTGATGGCAAGCCGCAGGCACGCAGAATCAAGATCGGGCTAACTGACGGAGCCTCGACGGAAATTGTCGAAGGCAATTTGCAGGAAGGCGAGATGGTTATCATCGGTCAAACAATAACGGCAGCCAATAAAGCCCAAAGCGCACAGAGTCCAGCCCCTGGGTTTGGCGGAGCTCCGCGTACCGGCGGCGCAACGGGCAGCGGCGGACGGCGAAACTAATTCGGCGGTTTAACGACAGTGCAAACTGATTGGACTTAAGAGAGAAGCAGGAAATGTCAACGGCATTCGCAACAGAAACGAATAACCTCAACGTGAGCGCAGCTTTGCTAGCCCAAACGCCCGAGCTGCGTCCGGTAATTCAATTGGATCATATCCACAAGACTTACACGATGGGAGACGTCGACGTTCATGCGTTGCGCGGTATCTCGCTCACGATCAATGAGGGTGAATTCGTCGCTATCATGGGGGCCTCGGGCTCTGGCAAGTCAACGACGATGAACATCATTGGCTGTCTCGATAGGCCGACACGTGGAAAATATGTCCTCGACGGCGAAGATGTTTCCGAGATGTCGAAAGATGAACGCGCCGACATCCGCTGCCAGAAAATCGGATTTGTGTTTCAGGGATTCAATCTGCTTTCGCGCACTTCGGCCCTCGAGAACGTTGAACTGCCGATGCTCTACGCGGGAATCAACGGCACGACTCGTCACGAGCGTGCGATGGATGCCCTCGCGTCAGTGGGCCTGACCGGGCGCGAGCAGAATCATTCTAATCAGCTATCCGGTGGACAGCAGCAACGCGTCGCAGTAGCTCGCGCGCTGGTTAACAATCCCGCGCTGATTCTGGCTGACGAGCCGACCGGCAACCTCGACTCACGAACTTCGGTGGAAGTAATGGAAATCTTCCAAAGGCTCAATCGCGAACGAGGCATCACACTCGTCCTGGTAACACACGAACCCGACATCGCCGACTACGCTTCGCGAGTGGTGGTCTTTAAAGACGGCAGGATTAAAAAGGACTCCAGGGTTGCCAAGCCTCGTGATGCGGCGGAAGAGTTGAGGAAGCTGCCGGCGATTGTGGAGGATGAAGATGAAGACTAGGAATCCACAGATTTCGCAGACTACAAAGATTGTCAGAGAAGGAGAGGAAACGGCTTTGGTTATTGAGATAGATGTACGTCGGCTGTCTTTATGTAATCTGCGGACAACTTCTTCCCAGGAAAAGTTATGGATCTCTTAATGATAATTCGAGTCGCCTTTCGCGCTTTGGTGCGGAACAAGATGCGCGCGGCTTTAACGATGCTCGGCATCATCATCGGCGTTTCTGCCGTGATTGCGATGGTCAGTATCGGCCAGGGTGCACAGGCTTCGGTGCAGGCTCAAATCGAAAGCATCGGCACTAACCTTCTCTTCGTCAGCGCCGGAGCACAAAACGTGGGCGGCGTACGCAGCGGCACCGGCGACTCGGGCACCAACACGCTCACCGCAGAAGACCTGGACGCGATCAAACGTGAAGTTCCCAGCGTCTCAATGGTCACCCCAACGGTGAATGCCAGATCGCAATTGGTTTCCGGAAATGCCAACTGGAATACCTCGGTTCAGGGTGTTAGTGAGCAGTACCCGGACGTGCGCAAGTGGAAGGTCCAGAGCGGAGAATTCTTTACTGACGCTGACGTGCGCACGGCGGCGCGCGTAATCGTCATTGGACAAACAATAGCCGACAATCTTTTCCCCGGCATGGATCCCATAGGACAGACGCTGCGAGTAATGAACCTACCGTTCCGCGTGAACGGAGTGATGGCGAAGAAAGGTCAGGACCAGCAAGGCCGCGATCAGGACGATGTAGCCTTTGCTCCATATACAACCGTGCAGAAGAAGATCCTGGGCAGCCCTCGTCTGCAAATTGCCTACGTCTCGGCGATTTCGCAGGATGCGACTTATACCGCGCAGTCGCAGATTACCGACCTGCTCCGGCAGCGCCACAAACTGGGCGCGAGCGAGCCGGACGATTTTACCGTTCGCAACATGACGGACATCGCTGATGCCGCCAACCAAACGAACAATACCATGACCCTTCTGCTGGCCTGTATCGCAAGCGTTTCGCTGCTCGTAGGAGGCATTGGGATCATGAACATCATGCTGGTTTCAGTCACCGAACGCACGCGCGAGATTGGTATTCGCATGGCAATCGGGGCTCGCTCTTCGGCGGTAAAGACCCAGTTCTTGATCGAATCAATCGTGCTCAGCCTGACCGGCGGATTGATCGGCATTGTGCTGGGAATCGTTCTGTCTCTCTTGATACCCAAATTACTCGGCTGGCCCACGCTCATCTCCACTCTGGCGATCATCGGTTCAGTCATCTTCTCGGCAGCGGTGGGAATATTCTTCGGCTACTATCCCGCCCGCAAAGCTGCGGCGCTCGATCCGATTGAAGCGTTGCGCTACGAATGATATCGTTTTGCGCTCTTAAAAAAGCAGTAACGGGGCGGCATTTTATGCCCGGTTGGCGTATTCTGCCGCAAGACTGCGGTAGAATACGTGTTCGGCGGCTGTGTTTCTAGGCTGAGTCCTTAGCTGAATGGGAGAAGGAACAGCAATGCGAGAGATGCTATTACACACGCGTTGGTGGTACATCTTAGCCGCAGTTGTATTCAGCCTCTACTACGCTATGAGAGCGGTTATCGAGGCGTCGGTCAAATCCGGTAACGACAAATACACCAGGGCACAAAAGATCTTCGTCGTCCACATTCAAGAATTCCTGTTCAAACTCATATTTACCATTTCAGGCTTTTTCGCGTTATCTCTCGCGTACAACATCTTTACGTCGTTGAAATCGCTGAATGATATCAGCGCAGGCGTGGGCGTTCTTTTAGTGTTCCTATTTATTTGGGGGGTTACCGGCGTGAGCGGATATCTAACGTTCCTTATCGTATCGGGAAAATTTCCTGGTCAAAAATGACCTACAAACGATCGAATACTTGCCGGAGGCGCCGCCGAACAAATCGTTGGATCGCTTCGGATGTTTTGCAAAAGCCCACATCGTGGGCGGCATATCAATAGCCCACAGCGCAAGCTGTGGGTTCACACGCCGATCGAAGATAAGCTCGCGCAGCGAGCGACATAATTCGCAGGGTCGAGCAATCGCGGCCAAATTTTATGTCACCCCGCTGGGGCTCCGATTGTGATGGTTGCACCCTTACCCACAGCTTGCGCTGTGGGCTACGAATATATCGTTGGCTACGCCAACTCGTTGACCGGGAATTCCAACTAGTGCGGTTCGAATCGCGCGCTGTGCTTGCGGGCGCGATCCAACAAATCGTTGGACGCGGGGGTGTGATTCTCAACTTGATTCGTCCAGCGATGCTTAATTGAATTCGCGCCGCCGCGTCAACTCAAACGCTCGACGGCTGGAGTTCAGCCCAATTGAAGTTCTGAGGCGGAGGAGAAGATGAAACTAAAATTCCTGCCTTTTGTAATTCTTCTTTCATCAACCTGTCTCACAGCTCAGGTACCAGAGTGGTATCGCGTCTACACCTTCGACGCTAGCATCATCGAGATGAACACCTCTCAGGTGACATTCGGCGGCAAAGATATTGGTCGCGTCAGATTCCGCTGGACCTTCGACCAGCTTGAGCCAATGAGCGGAGAGCCTCAGCTAAGGTACAAGACGCGACTCGAAGTGATGGAATTCAACTGCGCATTACGGCGCTACAGGCTGTACGACCTTACCTTTTTCGATGCATCAGGAAAGTCAATCCGCCACGAAGAGATGAATCCACCTGTCGAATGGCGTACAGTCGCGTTTGGAAGCGTGATGGAAAAGCTCTTCGCGCCAGCCTGCCAGTTAATTGAAAAGACAGCTCACCCTCCAGTGATATCACCCGTTGCATCACGCGACTCGATTGAATTGGAGAAGGCCGCAATGTTCGCGGTTTCCTTCTCACAAAGTTTGGAACAGACGAAGGACTTCAAGCCGATAATTGAGAACCTCTTTGCCGCCGACTACCTGAACGGCTATCTTCACGACAGCGATACGAATTGGTTTCTAAATTTGGACCGGGATACGGCGGCGAAAGTAGGCCGCGCCGAGCTCCAAAGATTCTACGTGGCCTTACTGAATGCAGATTACTTAAGCTGCATGTATCTGATCAGCCAATCTCCTGTTGACTCCGACTCATCTGTTCCGGACGAGAAACTACTCCCACCTGATGTCGCGCAGTTGATCAAGGAACACCCGTACACCGCGACTTACCAACGCAAGGCCGGCAATTATGATTATCTCGCGGAGAACATCGACCGCGTTGACCGCTTGCGAAGTTATACTGACCTGCTGGAAAAGATCGCTGCGTTGATGCGAAAGCACGTCATTAACGCCCGAGCAGAACGCTCAAAGGGATACCGGTCGATGTTGGAAAATTGGGACCGGACCTTCGCGCTTTATAAACCCAAAGTCCGGATTTGCGCCGGCAATTGCCTGGGCCTGCCGCAAGGCACTCGATTATTCGAGGTTAATGTGCCAGTCTTTCATTTGCAGCTGGCGGAGATTGGAGGACAACTGAAAATCATTTCAACCATCGATTATTTTCGATGAGACCGCAGCCGAAGGTAGTGCCCTAATTTCCGCCGAGTGTCATGACCTCATCACCAAATCGCAGGATTTCATTCGCGCACAATCGGGAGACTCGGCACCTTTCACATAAGGCCTCCCCAAGAACAGGAAGTCTTTCATGAACTACTCGCTGCTAAGTATTTTCATTTTGGTGTTCGTGGTCCTGGTGGTTGTCTTGGTCATTAGAGCAAAGAAAAAGTTGTGAATTCGTGAACTCCTGTTCAACCCAACCGCTTGCATCAGAACGAAACGTGTTTTGGCTGGGCGGATCTCCCTGCGCCGGTAAGAGTTCAATCAGCGAAATCTTAGGAAGTCGCTTCGATCTTTCTATCTATCACGTTGACGAAGCCTTTGAAACTCACCTTCAGCGTGTTGACCCTGTCCATCAGCCTGCTTTGATGAGATGGCGCGAGTCATCCTGGAATGAGCGCTGGATGCAACCGACTGAGATTCTTGTACAGAACGTAATCGCCTGTTACCAGGAGCACTTTGCTCTGGTTTATGAGGATATTCGGAAAATATCGAAGCAGAAGTCTTTGATCGTCGAGGGCGCCGCCTTGTTACCTCTACAAGTAGCGAGCGTCTTACCGAAGCGAAGCCAGGCGATCTGGGTCATACCTTCCGCGGATTTTCAGAGAGAACATTACTCGGACCGTGTCTGGGCCCGGAATATCGTCGCGCAATGTGATGATCCAGATGTGGCGTTTCATAACTGGATGGAACGTGACATTCGATTTGCCGACTGGGTGGAGGCAGAGGCGATCGCTCTCGATCTTGCGGGACTGCGAGTTGATGGCAAACGAACCATTGAAGAAAATGCGGAGTTGGTTGCGGCGCACTTTCAGCTAGCTGACCCGTAAATCGTAGTCACTGTAGAGAAGCCTCGCACAAAACGTTGGTTTAGCAGTCCGCGAAGCGGATAAATGATAGTAGCCCAGCAGTTCACTGCGGGATGAAGAGCTGAAGCATCTGCAGTCCGTGCAGCGGACGGCCGAACGACAATGGCCCTCCCCTCTAATCCTTTCAGTCGTCCGTTCTATGGACTTCGTCTCGGACTCTCGTCAATCCCAGCGATGAATCGCTGGGTTATTTCCAATCGTCCGCTAAACCGGACTCATTGCATGCTGCTTCTCGGGCAAGGCCAAGACTTCGTCTCGTAACCACTTTGCGTTACCGTTAGACTTCGTTTACGCTTTCGATTCTTGCCTTTTCTTTGAGCGACGAGCGGCGTCAGGCTGCTGCGCGGATAATCTCAGGACGATGAAAACCGCTCATCCATCGTTTGATGATCAGGATCTGGCCAAACTAGAGTCAGATACCTTCAAGTATTTTTTTTACGAAATGCACCCGTCTACCGGTCTGACGGCCGATAGCACTCGGGAAGGATCGCCCAGCTCAATCGCTGTAGTAGGCTTCGCCCTGACCGTCTATCCAATCGCGGTCGAGCGCCATTACCTCTCGCGCGCTGAGGCAATCAAAAGGACGCTCGCGAAGCTCCGCTTTTTTTACCACGGTCCTGACGGGGAAGGGCCGGACGCCATTGGCCACAAAGGCTTCTACTACCACTTTCTGGATATGAAGACGGGACGCCGCACCTGGCAGTCCGAAGTCTCTACCATCGATACCGCGATCCTGATCATGGGCGCTTTAACTGCGGCGACGTATTTCGATCGGGACACCGCCGCAGAGTGCGAACTGCGGCAGCTCGCGGATCAACTTTACCGGCGAGCCGACTGGCAATGGGCCCAACATGGCGGACTGACTGTAACGCACGGCTGGAAACCTGAAACCGGATTCATCAAGTATCGCTGGACCGGCTACAGCGAGGCTTTGATTCTTTACCTGCTCGCGCTCGCTTCTCCAACCTTTCCTGTTTCACCGAAGAGCTATCGCGCCTGGACCCGCACCTACAAGTGGAAAAAGATTTACGGCTTCGAATATCTCTACGCAGGTCCGCTCTTCATTCATCAGCTGTCGCACATGTGGGTTGACTTTCGAGGCATTCAGGATGAATTTATGAGACGCAAGGCCATCGATTATTTCGAGAATAGCCGTCGCGCGACTTACGCTCAACAACAGTACGCCCTGCGAAATCCAAAGGAGCGCAAGGGATACGGCGAACATATTTGGGGAGTTACAGCCACCGACGGGCCGGGACCAGCGACGCGTCGCATTAAGGGCAAGATCGTCCGATTCTATGATTACAAAGGGCGCGGCATTCCTTATGGACCCGATGACGGAACCCTTGCGCCCTGGGCCGTGGTCGCCTCTTTGCCGTTCGCTCCTGAGATCGTTTTGCCTTCGTTGCATTACTTCAACCGGAAATTTCCAGAGATGACCAGCAAGTATGGCTTCAAGTGCAGCTACAATCCGACCTTCACGGATTCACAAAGGAACAAACGGGGATGGGTTTCGCTTGGCTATTATGGCCTCGACCAGGGGCCAATCGTCGCTATGATTGAAAATTACCGCACGGGTTTCTTGTGGAACTTAATGCGAGGCTGTCCTTACATCGTCGAAGGATTGCGGCGGGCTGGTTTCGAAGGAGGGTGGCTGGAAGATTCGCCGGGGCCCAATGGGTCATAGCAGTGAGGCGATCCGTTCACCCAAGCAGGCGGCTATGTTCATCTCGGACTACCTGATAGCACTCGCAGACATGAGCTAAGAGTTGCGGCCGATCAACAATGCGAATGTGACCACGCACATAGCTGATCATTCCCATCTCCTGCAATCGCCGGGCAGCCATAGTGACGCCCTCCCTTCGCACTCCCAACATGTTTGAGATGAACTCGTGCGTCATTTGCAACTCGTCTGATTGCGCGAGGTCGTGAGTCATCAAGAGCCGGCGGCAGAGTCGCTGTTCGACCGAGTGCAGACGATTGCAAACAGCCGTTTGCGAGATCTGAGTGATCAGGGCTTGTGTGTAACGCAGCAGCAGGTGTTGGAATTCGCCGCCTCGTTTGAACTCATCCAACATCGCCTTCGATTTCATGCGAAAGGCCTCACCCCCGCCTTGCACCATAGCGCGGTTGGGCGTGGTTTCTCCGCCCATAAACAGGGCAATGCCGACGACACCCTCCTTGCCGACCAGACCCATCTCGGCAGTGGAACCGTCAAGCATCATGTAGAGCAAAGAGATATGAGACGTAGTCGGGAAATAAACGTACCGCATATGTCCGCCGGATTCATAAACTACGTCGCCGAAAGAGAACTCAATCGGCTCCAGATGAGCTTTCAGTCGTTCATAGGCTTCACGTGGCAAAGCAGCGAGCAGATGATTTCCTGGCGCTTCTTTTCCATTAGTCGGTAAAGCCATAAGTCCTCCTCTTCACCAGGCCGCAATATGAAAGATGCCCTTACCGAAGGCCCTCGTCTGTCTTTGATGGCGTTGCGCGAGCCGCTACGGGCGCCCTAAATAAATGACTACTGGCGCCGTCAGTATACCGCCTGCCAGTATGTGCATCAACACACATAGGAAGCTGGATTTAGCTGTAAGAGTGGATCCGTTACGTGGTTTGATCGGTCGAATTTCGGTGCCAATCGTTTAGGGATCCACTCAGCTTTGCCACCTGCCTGGACTGGGCTCGTACCGTGTCCATAAGGGAATGATCCTGGTTCAATGAAACGCAGCTGTGCGCATTCGCTTATCGTTGAAAATCGATGGTGTACCCGTCAGCGCCTTCCGTGACTCTGCCAACGGTTGCGCAAAGGGGACCAGCTTTTTCTTCCACAGATCGTCGACCACCTGCTGTACCTCGACTTCTACAGTAAGGGGATTCTGTGTCAAGGACTACTCGTACAGGACTTGACGATCGAGATCAATCGGGAGATTCCTGTAGGAATACCCTAACTCGCTTTCAAAGTTTGCCTGCGGGCGAGTGCTAACGAAGAAACAGTAGCGCGCTGGCCTCGCAGTCCGTTCGCCTTCCTCTTTGGGTGTCCTCTGCCGATGGCTAAGCTAATGCGGAAAGATTGAGTACCCTACACACCTAGTTGCGACCTACACCCAGGGCGTCCGCGACGCGATTGATATAATTAAACCAGGACGCGATCAAGGTAATTTGCAGGATGGCCTGATCGTCAAAGCCGGCGCTGCGCAGCCTTTGATGATCATTCTCTGAAATGCGTGTCGCATCCCGCGTAAGCTGGGCGACGTAATCGAGCATAAGCCGTTCCTGATTAGAAATAGGAGCAGACTTGTAGTCCTCTTGCAGGGCCTTCACCAACTCTTCATCCAGCGTGACGCGACGCAGAAACTCTGCGTGGGATTCAATTCAATAATGACAACGGTTGGCGACCGACACGACGGTGGTAATCATTTCATGTTGCCGCCGGGTGAGCGGCAAGTCCGGCGACATCAAGGCGCCAAACGTGGCAAAGGCGTGATAGAGAGCGTCGGGTATCAGGCTATGGGAAGCGACGATGCTGGAAGATTGACCATCAGGAGTTGGATGGATCGGCTCGGCATACTCGATTGGATACAGTTCACGCTGCGCGGCCATTGCAGCGCGCAGCTTTTCGTCAGCCTCAGAGGCTGGAATGGTCTTGATCCAGGTCATAAATGAACCGTCCTGTTGTTGAGTTCTCTTCAGATCTTCGTTGCGAAACACAAAGCTGATTTCATTCCGCGCTGCATCAACCGGAACGAGCCGATTCGATGTTTGGTGCTCCGACCTTCGTCTCGTTTCGTTTGGTTTCGTGGATCAGATTTTCTGCGCGCGCAGCCGACGATCGACGAAGTCACAGGAACAAACACGAAACACAGAGGCCCTCTGTTCTAATTCCCCCGGTTCATTTGATTTCCAGAGTCCGGGACTTGGCCTCGTCCGCAATTGCTACGACCTTAGAATTCGGCGCCGACTTGATCACAAAACCAAATCTTCTCGGGCCGGGATTGTATTGGCCCTGCGGAGCGTTTATGGTTACCACATAGCCGGTCGCGACTCGTTTCGTTTGGATCGTCGTACGACGATAAGCGCCCTGTTCGTAGGCTGGGCTTAGGCCATCGTCTTCGTAGAGTGTTGTCGACGCCGAACCGCGACCATCGGGATAAATCGCGAAGGTGATTGGATCGAAAGCCTTCTCCGAAACGTAATTCATCTCCGGCCCCAGCGAAATGATCGCGCCGCCGCGAACAAAGATAGGGACTTTGTCCAGCGGCGCATCGACGCGCATCATGCTCCCGCCTTCGTATTTCTTGTTCGTCCAGTAGTCGTACCAGAGGCCTTTCGGCAAATAGACCAGACGCGATGTCAGATCGGGCTTGACGATCGGAGCGACCAGCAGGTCATCGCCAATCATGAATTCGTCGTCAAGGTTGTAAGTATTCGCATCATCCGGATAGTTCAGCACCAACGGCCTAAACAACGGGACGCCAGTGCGATGCGCCTCTTCCAACGTCGTATAAAGAAACGGCAATAACTGATATCTCAGTTTCAGGTATTTGCGAATGATATCTTCGTAGTATTTTCCAAAGCGCCAGGGCTCCTGATCATAGCCATCGATCACTTTATGATTGCGACAGAACGGCGCGAGAAAACTTATCTGATAAGCGCGCACTAACAACTCGCCATTGCCGCGGCCGATGAAACCTCCGACGTCACTGCCCACAAATGGCTCGCCCGAGAGACCGAGTGTCGTAAACATCGGGATATTCAGGGCCAGCGCATCCCAGGTGCTGTTTGAATCACCCGTCCACATCGTCGAATAGCGTTGGATACCGGCGTAAGCCGCGCGCGTGATCACATACGGCCGCCGATCGGCCCGCAAGCGCAGTAGTCCTTCATAAGTCGCGCGAGCCTCTAACAAAGCAAACACATTCCGGTTCTTCGCATGGGTCGAATTTTCGCCTTCGTCATAGCTGACTACATCAATCTGATTCTTGCCGGTCTGATCGACAAAGTCAGACGGCTCGTTCATATCATTCCAAATCCCGGCCACGCCGTTGTCCATATACGCGCGGTGCAGGTCTCCCCACCAGCGCCGCGCGTCAGGGAGCGTGTAATCAACGAAAACACTGTCGCCCGGCCAGACTTTGGGAATAAACAACTCCCCGTCTTTTCGATGTTGAAAATAATTCTTCTCGCTCCCTTCGTCGAAAACGTAATACCGATGGTTCTGCGACTCCAATCCCGGATTCATCGACGCATGGAGCGGGGCGTTCTTTGCCGGCGGTTGATACTTCACGCCGGGATCGACAATCGCCACGACTTTCACGCCCTGTCGACCCAGCTTGCCGGTGAAATCTTTGGGATTCGGAAAACGCGCGGGGTCGAAGGTGAAGACGCGATAACTCTGCATGTAATCGATATCCAGATGAATAACATCCAGAGGCAGATCCCGTTGGCGATACTCACGAACCACCTGTTCAACCATTGTGTCCGGATAGTAACTCCACCGGCTCTGCTGATTCCCCAGCGCCCACATCGGCGGCAAAGGCATGTGACCGGTAAGATCGGCATAACGACTCAGAACCTTCTTGATCGACGGTCCGTAGAAAAAGTAGTAGTTCATTTCGCCGCCCTCGGCGCCAAACCACGCACGCTGCTGCGACGAACGGCCAAAGTCAAAGTAACTGCGGTAGCTGTTATCGAAGAACAGACCATAAGCGGCGCCTCGCTGCAGGCCGATATAGAACGGGATCGTCTGATAAATCGGATCTTTGCCTTCGGTATAACCGGGTGTGTCGGAGTTCCAATTCACGAAGAAGCTGCGCCGTTTGTCGAGGTGCGCGGCCTTCTCGCCCAAACCATAGAAGTGCTCGTCAAAGCCAAGCTTTTTCGAGGCGGCGACGAACACTCCGGCCTTCGGATCAAACATCATCCCGGCCAGCAAGCCTTTCGCGTCATAGGCCATCGGCTGTTCGTCCGCATTGATCAGTTCGTGAGTGTGAGCATCGCGAAATTCAATCAGCAGAGGCGAGCGGCGCACGACCGCCTCTATTTCATCAGTTGAGACCGTTACGAATTCTGTGGTTTCGCTTAGACGCCAATGCGGTGTCTCCCAACGCTCCCGGGCAATCGCCCAGGAGTGATCTCTCGCAGGAATTCCTTTGGTGAAAGATGCCCGGACACGGATCAGATCCGGCGCCAGAACTGTCAGTTGAACCTGGGAGTTATCCCGGCAAGTAAACGTGACTGCCTGATCGGTCCTGGTGAAGCCAGCAACCGCGCCTATTTTTTCCAAGCTCGTAATGTCCTGCGCACGAGTCGTGAGACCGGAACCAGCCAAACAAATCAGTATTAGTAAGAATCTCTTCATATGGATTCAGGCTACAAAATCCGGAGCGGTACGCAGCGACGGGATCCAGCCCCGACCCAGCGGGTCGAACAAGCTAAATTCCGTCGATCGTCAAAAGAACCTTTCATCGCCGCTCAGGTTGAATCTTTGAACCGGTCGCTACCGCATCCGGTTCTGTACCGGTTTCTTTACGTACCTCGCGGCAACAATTTCCGGCGTTTCGACATTTCTACCACGATCGAGGCTAATTGCCAGCCGAATAAACTGCGCCATCGACCAGGCGAGCGGCGTCGCTGAACCGGTCCCCGCACCGAATCGGAATTTTCCAGCGAGACTTTCCTGCCGATCCCATACCTGCTCAGGAATCATCGCACCATCGTTGGCAAATGACATCATCGTATCGAGCCGCCTGTGTGCCAGGGCCACGGCTCCTAACGCCAACTCATATTCGCCTCGTTCACCGGTGAGTAAGGTCCATAGACGGCCGATGCCTCTCTGTCCGTCATAGGAGCCACCATCCGGCCGTTCACCATAGGCATCGTGGTTGTAGCGATACCACCCGGCGCCCACGCGCGTCTCAACGTCAATCAGTCTGTCCGCGACGGTAAGTGACTTCTGCACGAGAGGATCATTCGCCGCCTTGATTCCGAGCCGGACCAACTCCAGGAATCCCTGGTCCACAATCTCGCGCTCGTCATAGGAGCCCCCGCCGCTGTTGATCTCGATCTTAGCACCATCACCAGGGTTGCCGTTTTGCGTGATGCGTAGAAAGTAGTTGCCATCGCCATACGGTCCCGTCGTCGTCGCCGTCCAATGCTCAACATTCCTGGCCCAGTCGTCGGCCGTCTTTAAATACTCTTGGGTTGATTTCAGGTCGCCATTAAGACGCGCGATGCGGGCTGCGCAAACCAGGCCGGCAATTTCAGCGGCAATCGTCGCGGGCGAATAGCCGGACTTCTCTTCCCAACGATCCTGGACCGTTGCTGGTCCGTGATGAATGATGAAATCCGCGGCGGGCCTGATGTGTTTCGACCATGTAATGCGATCTGTTCGGCCAAATTGAGAAGCCAGGATCAGGGGGAACGCGACTTGATCCATCTGCACGCCGCCACCAATTGGCCGGCCATCCACCCAGGAATTTTGGGGAAAGCTGCCATCCTGCTTCTGTTGCACGTTGAAGAGATAGTCGAGCGCGCGGTTTGCGGCAGCCGTGTCCCCCATTGCATAGAAAGCAGTCGCGACTTCATAAAGATCCCGCGACCAGACAGCGTGATATCCACTGATCGTGGGCTCGTTGGCGTTCGGCCCGCCGCCCCATGGAATCGACGGTGAAGCGATAATCGCGCCGCGATAGGTCTTGTCTTCCAACGCTTTCAAAACCATGGCGGCAAGGTTGAATTGGCGCTGGTATTTTGCTTCGACGGCGGGCATCCCTTGGAGATCCGAATGCCAGTCGGCTCGATACTGATTGCTTATCTTCTCGAATCCCATTCGCAGGGAAGCTTGTGCGTTAGCTAACGCCTCGGATGGTTTCTGTCCGAAGCCCAGCGAGAGAGTGAAGTTGATCCAGTTCCCAAAAACTATTCGGGCACGACCAGGCCGACCAACCTGGACTACATTGCCATCGGCCGCTCGCTGATAATCGATGATTGGTTTTCCCGCCCGCAGTTGCTCGAGGCCGTCGCTCGTCCCCAGATATCCATTAGTAGTTTCGGCAAACGCCGGGTCCGCGATCAGCGCCGAAACTTTATCGCCGTCCTGAGCGATCAGCGCGTTTCCCTCAGTCCACGCTGAATCATGCATCCCGCTGTTATTGAGTGAAGGGTCGTAGTAGACGTAAAGCTGGTATGCGCTAGAGTCAGTTTTCCACGCCCGAAACGAAACTGAAACCAACACGGTATCCCGGTCAGGATCGGTAATGTAAGACTTGAGTATGACGTATGCTCCACTCTTCGCTCTGTTCTCCTGCTGGAAGCTAAGCGAGCGGGCGTTGTCTGTCACCTCGATCGAGTGGGTAGTGTTCTCGCTCTCGGTTTCTACCTTCCCCTCTGGCGTAACCACAATCAACTGCAGCATCTGCACATTCGGCACATCGAGCGTCGGGTAATAAACCTCGGACATGACGCCGTCGTTGAGCGTGAACCAGACCTTGGAAGCGACGTTGTTCGCGCTGCCAAATCCCTCTTTGGCTGCGCTCATCCAGTGAGCATCATCACCCGGACTTCCCGGCGCCAGACGGTTCGTTGCCTGTGCCAACAAGATGGAACAGTTAAGGATGACGAGCAGGATGAATAGAATTCCCCGCATCCATCTACCGATTTCGACTTGAGTTCGAGTCTCCTAAAAAACTGAGATCATGTCCAGTGACGGGATCATCCTCGTCGTTCAATTACGAGATCGAAATGAGACAGTCGATCTAACACCCGTCTCATTCGCTCCTGAGCAGCCATCGTTTGCTGCGATGGTCTGCTCGGTCAATTGTCCAACCAACCTCCATACCACCGAACATTTTCCAATCGAGGGCCGTCAGCTTACCAGAGTCCCCGTAAAAATTCATTGAAGTTTTAGCGGTTTCATAGCATTATATGTGCGAATCAATCCCCAGTGTTTTCAGGATAGTATGGCAACGCAGATACATTCGCCGCATTCCCGGCTATCCTGTCCTAATTTTCTGTTAGTGCTGGATTAGCAGAGGTTTGCTTATCGTCAACCCTCGAGCTGGAATCCCTGGCTTCCGCAGGCTGCCCATAGCGCCTCGAATGGAGTGCTGCGGAAGTTCCGCCCCCCGGTAGAGTGATCTATCTACCCGCGCGTTCGAGCGGCAGGTTTTCGTCATTAAGAATCAAGCTGGACTAAGGAGATTGGCTATGCGTCGCATCTTATCTATTATGACCCGCACATCGGTGTGCGGCCTTTTACTCTTGTTCGCAGTCATAACTGCAAGCGCTCAATTCAAGGCCGGCATCCAGGGGACGGTCACCGACACAACCGGAGGACTTATACCCGAGGCGAAGATCACTCTGGTTAACACGGAAACCGGAAAAGCGCAGGAGACTACGACGAGCAACGAAGGCTTCTACCGGTTGTCAGGCTTGGCGCCCGCCAAGTACAAGCTAACCGTCGAGAAAGCCGGGTACAAGCAGAAAGTTTTTGAGAACGTCTCAATCAATGCTGAGGCGGTACAGGGTATTGACGTCCAGCTTGAGGTTGGGGACGTGAGCGCCACCGTTACGGTGACACAGGAAACGGCGCAGACTTTAGAGACTGAGAACGCTAATGTCGATAAGGCAATCACCACCCAGGAGGTGCGCGCTCTGCCTCAGTTTGGACGCGACCCTTACGAGTTAGCGAGACTGACTCCGGGCGTATTTGGCGATGCCGCGCGTGGCGGGACCGGCGGCGCGGTCAACTTGCCTAACACCGCCGGCCCCGGCGGATCCAGCCGATCAATTTTCCAAACTGAGAATCAACCGCAAATCTCAGCCAATGGCCAGCGGATAACTTCCAATAATTTCCAGATCGACGGCACCAGCGTTAATAGTTTGACCAACGGCGGCGCCGCGGTGATTACCCCGAATCAGGAATCCGTCAAAGAGGTGCGGGTAATCGCGAATGTCTACTCAGCCGAGTACGGACGCAACTCAGGCGCGCAGGTGCTTACAGTTTCACAGAACGGCACCAATAACTTTCACGGAAGCCTGTTTCTCAAGAACAACAGTCCAGGACTAAACGCCTTCAATAAATACGGCGGCCCCAACGGTGCGCCGGCAATCCGAGTGAATCAGCACCTCAACCAATTCGGCGGTAGTATTGGTGGTCCGATTTATTTACCGAGCTTTGGCGAAGGTGGCCGCTCTACCTATGGCAACAAGGATCGGGCGTTCTTTTTCTTTTCGTATGAAGGGTTGCGCAGCACCAATACCGACACGGTGAATGCCTTCGTTGAGACGTCGCAGTTCAGACAGTTAGTAATAGCATCCCGGCCGGGCAGTATTGCGGCGCGCATCTTAAGCGCCCCGGGCATAGCTCCCAGAGTCGTCTCCGCGATACCTGTCACTTGCGCGTTCGCAGGCCTAAGCCCGTGCCAGGTAGTCGCGGGCGGCCTCGACTTCGGTAGCCTCACTGGGGCTCAGGGTCAGTACATTTCCTTCGGCAACCTCAATGGCCCGCTTGATGGCATCCCTGACGTCCAGTTCGCGCAACTCGCAGTTCCCACTATCAGTCGCGGCAACCAGTTTAATCCGCGCATCGACCTGAATCTTACGAAAAAAGACACGCTCACCTTTAGTTCTTACGTTTCGCGTTTCAAAGGTGTGGGCGCCGATGCGGCCGGCCGCAGCCGCCCCATGGGCGATATCACCACCGCGCCACAGAATCTCTTTGGGATGCTTACCTGGGCGCGGACCATTTCTTCCAACAAGACTAACGAGGCGCGGTTCAATGCGACTCGCTTCGCGTTCGACGAAATCGCTTCGTCCAGTAGTACGAACTTCGGCATTCCACGAATCGAGATCGAAACTCTGCCGTTTGACCGCATCCGCTTTGGCGCGCCGTGGGCCGAAACGACGCCCGGAATTTTTTCCGAAAACACTTTCGAGTTCCGCGATACGTTTCGGTGGGTGCGTGGAAATCAGGCGTGGAGCTTTGGTGGAGAGCGCCGCTGGGAGCAGGACAATAACGACCTGTCGGGGGGCTCGCGTCCACTGTACACGTTTGCGGGACTATTCAACTTTGCCAACGATGCACCCCTCTTTTATCAAATCAATGCGGACCCACGCACGGGTGGTCCGGCGCAGTCAAAACGCAACTTCCGCTCGTCGACTGACGCGTTCTTTGCGCAAGATGACTGGAAGCTGCGACCCAACCTGACCGTTAATCTTGGCTTGCGCTGGGAATACTTCGCTCCGCTGACCGAGAAAAACGGAATACTCAGCAACCTGATTCTCGGCCCCGCCGGCCAGGAATTGACCGGCGCAAGATTGGCCATCGTCAAATCGCTCTATCCTCCGGATCGAAACAACTTCGCGCCTCGCCTCGGCTTTGCCTACAGCCCGAACTTTGGTGAGAAGTTTCACGGCCTGTTGAATGAAAGCAAATTGGTGGTGCGCGGTGGTTTCGGCATTGCCTACAACCGTATCCCGCTGCTTGAATTCGCCAACACACGGGGCAATCCACCGTTCTTTGCGCGTTATGCGATCTGCTGCGGCACATCAGCCTCTGACTTCAGTACTCCTTTCAATGGTGGTCAGATTCTTTATGCGCTCGGCGCGAACAATTCCCCGTTTAGCTTCCCAACCAACCCGGCTTTGCGGGCTACTTTCAATGCCAACGGTATCCCGATCCTGCCTCCGGGAGCAGCGGTAGAGATTTGGGGCGCTCCGGCCAAGGTGCCAACGCCGTACGTCTACACCTATTCGCTGGAAGGGCAATACAGCTTGCCGGCCAAGCTAACTGCGGAGGTTGGTTATCAGGGCAGCCGCAGTCGCAAATTGATCAGACTTGTTAACGAGAACTTTTTCTTCTCGGGTTCAGGAACCTTCTCGAACATTTTGTTTCCCACTCCTGACACGAACGCCAGCTACGACGCCTTAATCGCAAGGCTGACACGCCGCTTTTCAGGTGGTTTTCAATTCGATGCGATCTATCGCTTTGCCAAGAGCACCGATGTGGTCTCGTACGATGGGCCCACGGCAAACACTAATCCTACCTATCCGCTCGACGTGCGTCAGGAAGTTGGTCCTTCTGACTATGATGTGCGTCACAATTTTGTCGCCTCGGGACTTTGGGAATTGCCCATTTTCCGGAGCCGTCATGATGCGGTGGGCGACATCCTGGGCGGTTGGCAGGTCAGCGGTATTCTCACCGCGCACACAGGATTTCCCTGGACTCCAGTGGTTGGTCAGTGCATCAGCACGCGCGGTCCCAGTATCTGTCCGGTGCGGCCGGTCGCATATTTTGGTGGTGCGGGCACCGCTACCTCGAACGACGCGTTCATCACCGGCAGCAACTTCCCGGGCGGTGGCTCGAAGTTCTTCAGTACCGCGGCGCCGGTAGGATTCCAACTGCCCGGCATCGGCCGAAACTCGTTCCGCGGTCCGCGCTACTTTGATGTTGATGCGTCTGTCAGCAAAAAGTTCGGACTAAGTCGCCTCATGGGCGAAGGAAGATTCCTGGAGATCAAGGCGAACCTTTTCAATGTCTTCAATCTCCTGAATCTGCAGCCATTCAATTTCAACAGCCCGAGCACGCAAGTCCAGAACGCGCTCTTTGGAAAAGCTGAACGCGGTTTGGCGGGACGAGTGATCGAGTTTCAGGGTCGATTTAGTTTTTAGGAGACTGCTGAAAAGCTAAAACGATCCACGAACCCACACGAAACAAGGCGCGAAGACGTTCTGCTCGCCTTACCTTCGTATGATTCGTGGATCGTTCCTCTTGGTCGGCCCAGAGCAGATCTCGAAGGCGCTTTCGCTATGGTTTGCGGTCACTCGCCGACCGCGGCAGGCTATCTTCAAGTTGCTCATCTTCCTGTGCGCGCCGGGCCTTGTTCTCTGCGTCATACTGCTTAAAGATCACCAGTTCGCGGTCTGCATCATCTTTCCGCTTGAGCCGGGTATAAACCAAGAAGAGCTGATAATGGACACCAGGATCGCGCGCCCTAATCTGGGAGGCGATCACCAGCGCAGCGATCGCCTCATCGTAGCGCCGTGTGCGCACGAGCAGACGGCCCAGGTCATAGTTAGCGAAGAAGTGACGCGGATCCCGCGCAACTGCACGCCGCAAGAATTTTTCGCCTTCGGCGTCGCGGCCGCGATCACCCAACACAAAACCAAGCTGAGCCAATGCGTCCACATTGTCCTCTCGCAGACCAAGAGACTTGCGCAACGCAGCCTCGGCAACATCCAGATTTCCTAAGCCTCGGGCCGCGATGCCGACAAAGTATTGCGCTTCCGCCGATCCGGGAAATCCTTGGACCGCGCGCTGAAAGATTTCCAACGCGCGGTCATAGCGCACCAGCAGCATGTACGTCCCGCCCAGCCGAACGTAATAGACCAGTTGCGCCGCGTCCTGCGTCAGGGCGCGCTGGTAAAACTCGGCTGCACCTTCGTAGCGTCTTTGCTTGCGCAGTTCTTCGCCGATCATGAAATTCGCCGCCGCAAAATCCGGGCGCTGCGCGAGTGTCCGCTGCCAAAAATCGACGGCTGCTTCATGGTCGCCGCGCAACGTCGCAACCAGCCCCGAGAGGTAGAGAAGATCCGGATCCGTCGGCGCCAGCGAACCGGCCGAGGCGAGAACTTCCGCCGCCTCGTTAACCCGTTTGAGCTGGTAGAGAGCGAAACCAAGCTGCGATAAAACTGTTAGATTGTCAGGTTGTTCCGCCCGCGCACGTTCCAACAAGGGCACGGCGCGACTGTAATCGCCGCGCGCGGAATAAAGCAGAGCCAGGTTGAGCGTCGCTTGAGGATGATCGGGAGAGTCCCTCAGGACGGCCTCGAATGCTTCGACTGCCGCTTCCGTCCGTCCAGTTCGAGCCAGCAAAATACCGAGATTCGCGCGGGCTGAAGTGATCCTCGGATTTAGGCGGAGCGCCGCGAGGTATTCGTGTTCGGCCGCCTGTGTCTGACCGCGCTGATCCAGGATCGCACCGAACAAATTGTGCGCATCGGCATTGGACGGTGCAGCGGCAACCACCCGTCGCACCAAAGGTTCTGCATCGTCGAGCTTCCCTGCCTGAAGGAGTAACGCTGCTTCGCGCAGGAGCGAGGGAACGTCTTCAAGCATGGCGGGCCGGGTTTTGTTCGCCGACTGTCGCTGCGCGAGAATAGGCTGAACTCCGATACCCAATGCCAAAGAGCTAAGACCGCTTAGTAGAAAAAAGCGAACCAGGCACTGCCATATGCTCTCATCGTTCATTTCAGCGAGAAGCTTTCCCAACGTGCGAGCGGATGTTCAGGCGTTGGAGGAAGACGCTGTAGTATACTGAGCCCACAATCTTGCGGCAAATTGAAACAATTGTCAGTCGGGCGGTACCCAGTTTTGAGATCCGCTTGCCAAGTAAGACGATCCACGAAACCACACGAAAGGTTTTTCGTGCCCATTTCGTGTGATTTCGTGGATCACTCCTGATCGGGGGGAATGACAACCTCGGGGTTTTGATTTCGAAGGCGAAGGTCGCTCACGGCTAAAGGCTTAATGCGAAGGCCGGGGGAATTCAATTCAACCGTGCTTGGGATAACAATTCGGCAGATGGCTCACACCTTAAATCGAGGATAGACAAATTGAGGCTCATCAAAATCAGTATTCTGCTCCTGGCTCTCGCGCTGATCTTTTCCGTCGTACCTAATTCCGCGCAACGGCGCCAACCGGACAATGAAATAAGAATCAACGCGCTCCTGGCACAAATGACTCTGGCAGAGAAACTCGGGCAACTGCAACAACTCGACGGCGAGAGTAACGGAAATTTCCGCCCTGAGCATCGTGAACTTGTTCGCAAAGGGCTGTTGGGGTCAACGCTTAATGTGCGCGGCACGCAGCGAACCAATGAACTCCAGCGCATCGCGATGGATGAATCACGTTTGAAGATTCCGCTTCTCTTCGGGTTTGACGTCATTCATGGTTACCGCACAATCTTTCCCATTCCTTTGGCAGAGGCAAGCAGTTGGGACCCGGCTCTGGCTGAAAGATCTACGAGCATCGCCGCAAAAGAAACATACGCCTCAGGCGTGCGCTGGACGTTTGCGCCCATGTTGGATATCGCGCGCGACCCGCGCTGGGGACGCATCACGGAAGGCGCCGGGGAAGATCCATATCTCGGTTCGGCCTTTGCGCGCGCGCGCGTGCGCGGCTTTCAAGGCCCTGACTACAGCGCGCCAGGCAAAATACTCGCCTGCGCCAAACACTGGGTAGCGTACGGCGCGGCTGAAGGCGGACGCGATTACAACACTACGGACATGTCTGAACAGACGTTGCGTGAGATTTACTTCCCTCCCTTTAAAGCGGCAATTGACGCCGGCGCGGGCACGGTTATGAGCGCCTTTAACGACCTTAACGGAGTGCCAACATCTGCGAATCCCTTCACGCTGACCAAAGTTCTGCGTGGTGAATGGAAGTTTGATGGCTTCGTCGTCAGCGACTACACATCGGTAAAGGAGCTTATCAACCACGGGATCGCCGCGAATGAAAAGGAAGCCGCCCAGGCCGCGTTAAATGCCGGCGTCGACATGGAAATGGTCAGCCGTCTATTCAATGAGCAAGGCCCTGGATTACTAACTGAGGGCAAAGTATCGCAGGCCACGATTGACGAAGCGGTGCGCCGCATTCTGCGCATTAAATTTCGTCTGGGCCTGTTCGAACATCCTTACTCCGCGGTAGCGCCGGAGAGCGAGAACCTGCTTACTGGCCCAAACCGGGTCGCCGCGCGCGAGATTGCGGGACGCTCGATGGTCCTCTTAAAAAATCATAATGACGTTCTACCGCTCAGCCGTAACCTTGGCTCGGTCGCAGTCATTGGGCCGCTGGCCGACGACCGGCGCACTCCGCTGGGCTGGTGGGCCGGCGACGGCCGTGCCGAAGACACGATCACTCCTTTGGCCGGCATTAAAGCGAAAGTGTCGCCAAAGACCAGAGTCGGCTATGCGAAAGGCTGCGACACGCAGGGTGATTCGACGGCCGGCTTTGCCGATGCAGTTGCGCTGGCACGCGCCAGCGACGTGACGGTTGTATTTGTGGGCGAGACGTATGAGACAGTTGGCGAAGCCGCTGCCAAAAGTTCACTTGATTTGCCCGGCCGTCAGATGGATCTGGTCAAGGCTGTGCAAGCCAGCGGCAAGCCGACAATCGTTGTGCTGATCAACGGACGTCCTTTGACCATCGGGTGGATCGCCGATAACTCTCCAGCGATCCTGGAGGCCTGGATGGGCGGCACAGAGGCGGGCAATGCGATCGCTGACGTCCTTTTTGGCGACGTAAATCCCGGTGGCAAGTTACCAGTCACCTTCCCCCGCGTAGTGGGGCAGGTGCCGATCTATTACAACCACATGAACACTGGACGCCCGCCTGAGGCCAGCAACAGATACACTTCAAAATATTTGGACGCGCCCTGGACGCCACAGTTCCCTTTTGGTTTTGGCCTTAGTTACACCCAATTCAAAATAAGCAACCTGCAACTTAGCGCTCAACACATTCGACGGAACGGCAAATTAACCGTGACTGTCGACGTGGAAAATGTGGGCCGGCGTGCCGGCGATGAAGTGGTCCAACTATACATTCGCGATGTGGTGGCCAGCATGACCCGCCCCGTAAAAGCGCTGAAGGGTTTTCAACGTGTAACGTTGCGGCCGGGCGAAAAGCGACGCGTTGAATTCACTCTGGGCCCCGAGTCTCTGGGCTTTTACAATCGCGACATGAAGTTTGTAGTTGAACCTGGCGAGTTCAAGGTCATGTTGGGCTCGAGCTCGGAAGATCTCATCGAGTCAAAGTTCGTGGTCGAGTAGCGCCGGTCTGCCCAGCAACTCATGTGCTCAATCAGCGGTCATTCGGTCTCTGCCTCGCGCTCGTCTCTCGCGCTTGTCCTTTTGCTGAGCGTTTGCCTGTCAGTCGCACCCAGCTCTTTCGCGTCGAGGACGCACCTTCAAGTTGTTCAGGCACCGACCAGATTCTCGCCGACCGACGAGCAGTTCCTTGAGGATCTCGAACAGCGCTCGTTTCGTTATTTCTGGGACCAGGCCGATCCGGCCACGGGCCTGGTGCCTGATCGCGCGCGAACTGATGGTTCATCTCTCGATCAGAATCATCAAAACGTGGGCAGCATCGCGGCGACCGGCTTTGGCTTAACGGCCCTGTGCATAGCGTCTGAGCGTCATTGGATCACGCCAAACCAGGCGCGCGAACGCGCGCGTAACACTTTGCGATTCTTTGCGCGCCAGGCTTTCCAGAAGCATGGCTGGTTCTATCACTGGCTCGACATCAGAACCGGAGAGCGCCGATGGAACAGCGAGGTTTCTTCGATAGATACGGCGCTCCTCTTAGGGGGCGTGCTTACAGCGCGGCAATATTTTCGCGACGATCGGGAAATCAATGAGCTGGCCACCCTAATCTACGAACGGATCGACTTTCGCTGGATGCTGAACGGCCATACTCTGCTTCTTTCGCACGGCTGGAAACCCGAAAAGGGCTTTCTTAAACCGCGCTGGGACACCTTCAGCGAAGACACCATCCTCTATCTCCTGGCCATCGGATCGCCCACGCATGGCATTTCGGCGCGGTCTTGGTATGCATTGTGGCGCGATCGCTATCGCTATGAAGGCCACGCATACTTCACCACCATCGGCGTGCCCCTGTTCATGCATCAGTATGCACACGCCTGGATTGATTACCGCGACCGCCGAGAGAACGCCGGCGACCACATCGATTATTTTAAGAACTCGATCGAAGCCACACTCGCACATCGGGCGTTCTGCATGAACCTGTCTCATGAGTTCCCCGCCTACGGCGCAAACATCTGGGGAATCACTGCTTCAGACAGCGCGAAAGGGTATCTGGCCTGGGGCGGACCTCCGCTCGATCCGGCCATTGACGGCACGGTGGTGCCGGCAGCTGCAGGTGGATCTTTGATGTTTACGCCTGAGCTGAGCCTGGCCGCGTTGCGTGAGATGCGTCAGGAGTTTGGTGATCGCGCATATGGCCGTTATGGATTCGTCGACGCCTTCAATCCTAAAACCGGATGGACTGACACGGATGTGATTGGCATTAACGTGGGAATCATTTTGCTGAGTGCTGAGAATGCTCGCAACGAAAACGTCTGGCGCTGGTTTATGCGCAACGCTGAGATTCCGCGCGCGCTGCAGAGCGCAGGTCTGGTGAAATATGGAGTTACGCCTGCCGCCAGGAAAGGACTGCGCAAAGCAGCATGATACGGGTTTACCTCAACTTCCGTTCAAAGATCCGATAACCCCATGCCGGAAGTGAAATCGCCGGCAAACCGACCGAACGTTTCCGCGCAGAATGCTCAACGACTGGTGCGTCGGGCGGCAGCGGCACGCCCACCTCGGGAGTAATCTCGCAATAGGCCGACGCATTGCCGGCTTCGACAACTCCCAGGAAAGGCTGATTCGAAAAGTTAATCGCCACCAGCACTTCTTCCGTGGCGCTGCGGCGAACGTAAGTCAACACTCGCGACTCTTCAGAATTGTGCAGCCATTCAAGTGACCCTCGCCGCAACGCGCTGCTGCTTTGGCGCAGAGCAATCATTCTTTGATAGAAGCGAGGGAATTCGGGCCTCCGTTCAGCGATGGGCCAGAACACCGGAAGTCTTTCAAAGAGAGCCGGAGCGCCCGACTCAGTCGTGTCGCCTACTTCCATTCCGTTATACAAGAGGGGCACTCCATCCAGCGTGAGGACAAAGGCGGAAGCAGCGAGCGCGGCCGGTTCGCCGAAGCGCGCGATGGCCCGTCGCTCGTCATGATTGTCTGAGAAGCGCATGTGCAGCGCTCCCCGCGGCCACTCTTTGACTTCATCTTCCCAGGCCGCGCGCAAATCAGAGGCGCGGCCGCGTCCCTGCAAGACGTCAGTCAGCGCGCTGTGCAAAGGCCATGCGTAGTCGAGCTCGAACGCTTTCACCTCGAGCTCCGGCTTGTGTGCTTCGGCCAGCATGAAAATGTCGGGTTTAATCTTATCTAATTCGCTGCGCGCCTTTTCCCAGAAGTCGGTCGGTACGTCACCCGCCACGTCGCAGCGAAAACCGTCGAGATCAAATTCGCGAATCCAGAACTCGAGCATCTCGGTCATGTACTCGCGCAATTTTGGGTTCTCATAGTTCAACTGGGCTACGTCGAACCAGTCGTGCGGGTAAGTAATCTTGCCGGCGGCATCGTGACGGTAAAACTCCGGCCACTTCATCATCACGCTGTCCCAGGAAGTGTGATTGGCCACGATGTCGATGATCACTTTCATGCGGCGTTTGTGCGCTTCACTGATCAACCGTTTGAGATCATCTTTGGCGCCGTAGTCGGGATTGATGCCATAGTAATCGCGCACCGCGTACGGGCTGCCGATAGTTCCCTTCTTCTTTTCCTGGCCAATCGGATGAATCGGCATCAGCCAAAGGATCGTCACACCGAGGTTCTTGAGCCGATCAAGTTGCGCAGTAATGCCGTTGAAGCTTCCTTCAGGAGAGAAAGCCCGCGGATAGATCTCATAGATGACCCCATCACGCACCCAATCGCGCGCGAGCCGCGCTGAGGGTTTGGAGAAGTTTGTCGCCGGCTGCTGTGCCAGGACGGCGCTGAATGTCGTCGCCGCCAGAACGACCGCGAGCAGTAGACGCAGACGGCCACGCTTCTCTCCGTCTGTCTTCACTTCAAAGCTCATTACGTTCCTTCCGCTTCAGTTCACCATTACCTGGGTGTGCAGAGTTCCCGGGTGACCGAAAGGTCGTTGGGAAAACTACTTCTCATCGATCAACCCCGTGCTCGGTACCGGCTGCACGGACTCCGGCAGCGTAAACAAACTATGTTCGTCTGCCTCAAGTACGGCGTCTTCCGGCACATTCTTGTCCGCGACGTCTTTAACCAGCAAGACGCTGATAGCCGCAAGCGCCAGAAACACCCCTCCAGCCATTACTACATACATCGGCGAATTTGGATTGTCGGATCCGAAGATGGCTCGAATGACGGGACCAAAAGCAAATGAAGCAATGATCTCGGGGATTACAATGAAGAAGTTAAAGATACCCATATAAACACCCATGCGCGCTCCGGGTATCGCCCCCGAAAGAATGGCATAGGGCATGGCTAGAATTGACGCCCAGGCGATCCCGACGCCGATCATCGTAAGCAACAAGATGCTCTTGTCGTGAATGAAATACACCGAAAGAAGTCCGAGCGCTCCACAAACAAGAGCCAAAGCGTGCACTTTCTTTCGGCTGGTAGCCCGGGCCAGGGGCGGCAGCAGAAAGGCCACGGCTAAGCAGGTGATTGAGTACACGGCAAAAGCGTTACCACCCCAAGCCTGGCCATCGGTGAAACGTGGATCGCGTTCATTAGTGGCGCCAAACACGTGATATGAAGTCATCAAGCCAAAAAACATCCACATACAAAACAGGCCCAGCCAAGTGAAGAACTGCACCACTGCGAGCTGTTTCATCGTGGTTGGCATTTCCCTGAGGGCGGAAGCAACTTCCGCAACTGTCGCACTGATCCCCTTACGCTCCTTCCGCTTGCGTTCGAACTCCGCCATGTTCTCGGGAGGAAACTCTTTAGTGGTGATTACGGTCCAGAGCACACAAACCAGGAATGCCACGGCGCCAATTTTGAATGAATAACTGACACTTGCAGGAATCAAACGCACAGCTTCATTAGCGTTCGCGACGCTGCGGTCATCGACGTGCAGCCGCCGAAAAATGTAAGGGAGAGCATTCGCCAATGTTGCGCCGATGCCAATGAAAAAACTTTGCATTGCGAATCCGGCCGTTCGCTGATCGACGCTCAGCTTGTCGGCCACAAACGCGCGAAATGGCTCCATGCTGACATTGATGTTCGCGTCCAGAATCCAGAGCAGCCCGGCAGCCATCCATAAGACCGACGAATCAGGCATGAAGAAAAGCGCTATGCTGGCGAGGATTGCGCCAGTCAGGAAGTACGGACGCCGGCGGCCCAGCCGATTCCAGGTCCGGTCACTCATCGATCCGATTATCGGCTGCACCAGCAAGCCCGTTACCGGGCCAGCCAGCCAGAGAATCGGCACCTGCTCAGGCTTGGCGCCCAGGTAGGTGTAAATGCCGCTCATGTTTGCGAGTTGCAGGCCCCAACCGAATTGAATTCCCAGAAACCCGAAACTCATGTTGAAGATCTGCCAGAAGCTCAAACGTGGTCTTTGCATTGCTAGTCCTCGCGGCTGCAGCCGCTTCTGCAGTGGCGGCTCTGCCGCTTGATGTGCGGAAGGTCTCTGACCTTCTGCTGCCAGAAATAATTTCCGTATGGGCCAAGCCCATCTCCTACTATCAACCATCGGGCGTAGCCCGATACCCGCCATCCAAACTTCAGAAGCCCGCAGGCTTTCGGCACATCAGGCGGCAGAGCTGCATTCGACCGTCTTACCTCGCGTATAAATTAAGGTCTTCGAGCACCACGTCCCGATCGAGCGATAGTGCATACATTAAGCTGCGCGCCATGTTCGATACGTGAATGAAACCCGGCTTCGGCTTAGCATCCGCCGCACTGTTTTCAACATCGACCAGGCCGGGGCAGAAATTAAAGACACGAATGTTCGCATCTGCCTTGCGCACGTGATCGCGCAACGCTTCGGCATAGCCCAGCAAACCAAACTTCGACGCGCAATAAGACGGCACGTCGGCGTAGCCATGTTTTCCTGCCTGTGAAGAGATGTTGACGATGTCGCCAAATTCGTTGGCGATCATAAAAGGCAATGTTGCTCGCACCAGTTGCATCACGCCGCGCAGGTTGGTATCCATCACTTTGTCCCAGCCTTCTTCCGTGATTTGATCCACCGTCTCGGGAACGGCCAGGCCGGAATTATTGATCAGGATGTCCAGCGCTCCATGTTGTTCAATTACCTGGCTGACCAGCGCATCTATTAGTCGGCGTTCGCGAATGTCGAATACGCAGGGGAAGGCTCTCTCGGCGCCGAGCTTCAGATTAATCTCTTCGGCCGTACGCAGCAGTACATCTTCTCTGCGCGAGGCAATGACCACGCGGGCGCCCGCCGCCGCCAGGGCTTCGGTTAAGGCGCGGCCGATGCCTGTGCCACCGCCCGTTACCAGCGCCACCTGATCTGAGATTGGTTTCGTCTTGAATGTCATCTATACGTAAATCGCCCGTTCCACTGTTATAAACAGCACTAGTAAAACCTGCTCGATCGCTAACAGAAGTTTTCCGAAGCCCGCATTGTGGGCGGCATATTAGTGGCCCACATCGCAAGCTGTGGGTTCATGTCGCGAATTGAAATCGAGCTCGCGCCGCGAGCGGCATAATCGCACCTGGGTGCTCACCTCGGGATTATCTATGTCGCCCCTCCGGGGCTTTCTTTCGAATGGTTGCATCTAACCCACAGCTTGCGCTGTGGGCTACCGATATTTCGTTGGCTTCGCCAACTGGTTGACCGTCTAGCGCGGTATCAAGACTGCAGCCGAACGCGCGGGCAAGCTCGCTTTCAATGTGCCGCTGCTGATTCGTGCATCACCCACTGAGCCTAGCCGGTCAACGAGCGTCATGCCATCAATCAGACCCACCGGACCAACTTCGAACTCAAAGTTGGCCACCTTCGTATCGTTGTTGATTAGTACGACTACCACGGCGCCCATGGCCTTCCGCGCATAGGCATACTGCTGATCGGAAACCTGAAGATTGACCAGGTCACCGCGCTTTAGCGGAGCGAGATCGGCGTGCAAACGCGCCACCTTGCGAATGTAATCAAACAAACCCTGCTCTTCCGCTGATCGTCCGGCTCTCGTGAAAGCATTCCTTTTATCGCTCGGAAAACCGCCGGGAAAATCCGCGCGCGCAGTTGGCTCGTCCGGTCCGGTCATCCCCAACTCATCACCATAGTAGAGCTGTGGCACACCGCGAGTCGTCAGCACAAATGCATTCGCCAGTTTAAGGCCCGCAATCGTCGCGCCCGGCTCGCTCATGAAGCGCCCATCATCGTGGCCGCCCAGCAGTGTCACCAGAATGTTCGGGTTTGAGTAGAGAAAATCCTTCGCTAAAGTCCTCGGGACGTCATCGAGGTTCTTGCCTTCGGCGAAGGCGTGCCGAATTGGATAGAAGAGCGGAAAATCCAGCAGCGAGTCGAGACCAGAATCCGCACCCTCACGCACCAGGCCACCCTGAAAGTAAGACGTATGGACCACGTCGCCGTCCTTTACTTCTCCAACCACCGTGAACTTTGGATACTGGCGCTTGATTGCGCCAGTCCACTGATGCCAAAAAGTATTCGGCACATATTGCCAGGTGTCCATGCGAATGCCATCGAGCCCGGTTACGCCAATCCACCAAAGCGTGTTCTGAATCAAATACCGCGCGACTTCAGGATCGCGCTGGTTCAGATCGGGAAGGAAATCGAGGAACCAGCCCTCCATCGTCTCTTTTTTTAAGCTCTCTACCGCGCGCGGATCGTGAAGCGTCCAGGTCTGAAAGACATTCTTCAAATGACGCTGCCGGGTGCCGTTAAACCAGGTCGGCGTCGGGGGATCGTTAACCCAGGGATGATACGGGCCGGTATGATTAACGACTTCATCCTGAATGATCTTGAGCCCGAGCTTATGCGCGGCTGCGACCAGCTCACGCAGCTTTGCCAGATCACCAAAGTGTTCTTCGACCGCGTAAAAGTCCTGAGGATTGTAGCCGTGAAATCCGGTACACGGCTTCCCTTCTTTGAGCTCAATTTCGTTAAGCCGGTCGTAGTTGTCGTACCAGGGCGTCAGCCACAAAGCGGTCACACCCAGGTCTTTGAGGTAAGGCAGGTGATTGATGACGCCCTGAAGATCCCCGCCGTGATAGTAGAACTTATTCGCCCGGTCATAGAGCCCGCGGGATTGGGTCGGATCATTGTTTGCCGGATCACCGTCACTAAAACGATCGATCATAATCAGATAGATCACATCATCGGCTGAGAAACCCTGAAAGCGGCCAACTCGCGCCAAAGGCTGCAAGATTTCAAACGGAACTTCAATCGATCCTCCTGGCGTGGCGATGTTCAGGTGACGCAGTCCCGGCTTTGTCTGCGGATCGATCTGCACATCAACGAATAGATATGTACCCGCGGTGTTAATGTTGGTCGCGACGATGCGCAATCCCTCACCGCCGGTGACCCGGGCAGCAAGCAGATTGACTCCGCGTATCAACACACCAACCGGATTGATTGAGTGGCCCGCCCACCAGCTGGGCGGATCCACCTTGAGCACTTGAGGAGCGTTTTGAGAGAAGCAGACTTGCGTCGTTAAGAGGAGAGCCAGAGATGCGAACATGATCTTGAAGGCCGAGGACGTGAAGGCATTTTCCTCTCTGCATCTCCGCGAGTGCGCTCGTTCGAGTTGACCCATTAGCTCTCCACCACCTCCGCAACCCTGCCGTACAATGCGGTCAAATCTCTCAATCGCTTAGCAAGTTCATTATTCAACTCACTGGCCTTGAATCGCCAAGACCAATTTCCCGTGGTGCTGTTCGGCAGATTCATGCGCGCATCGGTCCCCAGCCCCAGCAGATCCTGCAGCGGCACAATCGCCGTATCGGCGACAGACTGAAGGACCGCGCGAATGAAATCCCAACCGATCTCCTGGCCGCCGGTATTGAGGTATCTGAGACAAAATTCGCGCTCAATTTCGATCTGGGCGCTATCGCGGGTTGAACCTTCGCCGGCCACGCTTTGGAACCACCCAACCGTAGTGTCGTTGTCGTGCGTGCCCGTATAGACCACTACATTCGAATGATAGTTGTGCGGCAAATCCCGGTTCGTTGGATCGCTGCTGAAAGCAAACTGCAAAATGCGCATTCCGGGAAAGCCGAAATCATCCCGCAGCTTTTCAACTTCAGGAGTTATGACACCCAGATCTTCGGCGATGATTGGTAGTTCGCCCAGAGCTTTACGGATCGCAACGAACAACTCCCGGCCCGGAGCTTCGACCCAACGCCCACGCTCCGCAGTCTGATCGCCGCCGGGAATCTCCCAGCACGCGACAAAACCGCGAAAGTGATCGATGCGGACTATGTCGACCGTCTGCAGAGTTGCTTGCACTCGTTCGATCCACCACGCAAAGCCATCGGCCAGCATGCGCTCCCAATCGTAAAGGGGATTCCCCCACAACTGACCCGTCTTGCTGAAATAGTCAGGCGGCACCCCGGCCACAACCACCGGGCGTCCGTCCGGATGAAGCTTGAACTGATCAGGATTCGTCCAGACATCGGCCGAGTCATGGGCCACAAAAATTGGAATGTCCCCAATTATCTTTATACCCAGGTCATTGCAATAGCTCTTCAGATCGAACCATTGTCTGAAGAATAGAAACTGATAGAACTTCTGCGCTTCGATCTGTTCGCTGAGCTCGTCCTGCGCAGCCTGAATCGCATCGGGTTCTCTGCGCACCAGTGACGGTTCCCATTCGTTCCAGGCGATGCCGCCATGCGCATCCTTCAAAGCTCTGAACAGAGCATAGTCATCGAGCCAACCAGTATTGCGCCCGCTGAATTCCTGGAAAGCCGCGCGCAGATCTGGATTGCTTTCTCGCTTGAAAGCCGCAAATGCATTGCGCAGAATCAGCTCTTTGAATTTGTGAACAGCGGCAAAATCGACTCGGCCATTCGCTGACTCCGGCGGCCCCACCAGATCCTCTTTCTGAAGCAGCCCGTCCGCAACAAGTCGATCCGGACTAATAAGCAGGGTGTTGCCGGCGAAAGCCGAATAGCACGCATAAGGCGAATCGCCGTAACCCGTCGGCCCGAGCGGCAACATTTGCCAAAGGCCCTGCCCCGACGCCGACAGGAAGTCGGCGAAGGCATAAGCTTGCGGCCCAAGATCGCCGACACCGAAACGACCGGGCAGCGATGACGGATGAAGAAGGATGCCGCTGGATCTGGAGAAGTTCATCTACGCGGTTCTCAAATTCCCTGAAGCATGACTCGCTATTCCAACATTCTCATTTACTCACTTCGATAAGCCACGGCCATTCGAGCCGGTACCGCCAGCGTCGCAGAGCCGTTCGATACTCTGCCGCTATGTTTTGCGCCGTATAGCGGTATCAGTTCGGAACCATTCCGCAGATCGATCGCGGCAGCCGGTATCGTTATGTTTTTCTGCGCATTGGCTCGATTAAAGAGAATGATCAGCGTCTCTTTCCTATCCTGCCGCGCGAAGGCATAGCTATCGTCGTCGTAAAACAGATCAGTCAGCCGGCCACGGCTGAGCGCCGAATGATCATGTCGCAAATTGATCCAGTCGTGTGTCCACTGCCACATTCGCTGCTCTTTGGCGGACCTGGTATCTGGGTGAAAGGCACTTTGTGAAGCGCCGGGAAATCCACCAGGAAAATCGCGGCGATTGTCCGGATCCTCTTTGCCCTTCATCGCAATCTCTTCCCCATAGTAAAGCTGCGGAGTACCACGCATCGCGAGTATGAACGCTGTGTGCAACATTGCGCCTTCCAAACTTGCGCCTGCGAGCGACATGAATCTTGGCGTGTCATGATTATTCGTCAAGGTAGTGATCTTCAGCGGATCCGGATAAAGCGAATCGTACTTGAGCTGATCGCGTAACGCGCTCATTGGCTTCTTGCCGGTAAAGACATCAAGAGAAACCTGCCAGAGAGGGAAATCGAAGTCGGAATCAAGCTTAGTGTCGATCCCATCCCAACCAGTGTGGCCGCCAATGAAGAATGCGGTTTGGGCTGAGTCACGCTCGAAGACTTCCCCCACCATCCACATCCTGGGATATTGCCGGTGCAGTGCATCACAAATATCGCGAACGAAGCTGCGCGGCATGTATTGAATCGTGTCCTGGCGAATACCATCGACACCGGTGGCCCCGATCCACCACAAAGCGTTCTGAATTTCGTAGCGAGCGACTTCGGGCTCATCCTGATTCATGTCGGGGAGGTCTTCGCTGAACCAGCCATCCAGGGTATTGCGCACTTGATCACGATTGGCATGAGGAGACAGCAGAACGCTGTTCTGAAACCTTTCAATCAGATGGTTCTGAGGAGTGCCATGAAACCAATCATCCAGCGGCGGATCTTTCACCCATGGGTGGCGAGAGCCCACGTGATTCGCCACCTGGTCCTGAATTACCTTGATACCCAACGCGTGCGCCTTTTCGATTAGCTCACGCAGGGTCGCCATGTCACCAAAATGATCTTCGACGGCGTAGTAATCGATTGTGTGATAGCCGTGATAATAGGTATTAGGACACCACGGCTTGTCGCAGGTATTAATGCCGTTCCAGTTGTCGTACCACGGTGTCAGCCACAGAGCCGTCACTCCCAGTTCCTTCAAATAAGAAAGGTGGTTGATGATGCCGCGAAAATCACCACCGTGATAAGCGCGCGGGTTGTTCCGATCGTAAGCAGCCGATGAAGATTCGCCAGGCGAATTGTTCCGGTTGTCTCCGTCAGAAAAACGATCCGGCATGATCAAGTAGATCACATCGTCGGTGGTAATGCCTTTGAAGTGGTCGGCGGCGGCGAGCGGCGCATCAGTCCGAAATGGAATTCTGGCTGTGCCTCCCGCCGTCTTGAGTTCTAAAGAGTGATCGCCGGGTCTGGCCGAGGCGCCAATGCCGACCGTGACGAACAGGTAAGTTCCCCGAGCATTGATGCGCACATCCGAGACACGCAACTGAGGATCGGATGTCTGGACACGTGCGCCAGACAAATTCTCGCCACGCACCAGTAGACGGACCGGATTGATCGAATGTCCCGCCCACCAAAATGGCGGCTCGACTTTGCTTACCGATGGCGTTTCTATCTTCGGGTCCGCCAACGCTGGAATTACGCTTGCGCAGGCGAATAAGAGTAAGCAAACCGCCCGTAACCCAAAGTTTGGAAGCTGCATTTTATTGGGAATTCGCCGGACCCGATTGATTACGAAACCGTCGCACGTAAGTGACCAGGTTGTTGATCTCAGAACGATTCAACTTTTTGCTGAAGCCCGGCATGCTGCCTTTGCCGTTGGTGACAATCGCAACCAGGCTGCGAGTATTGGCGATCGCCGCATGCTCCTGCCACCACTTCTGATCGGTAAAATCCGGGGCGTTGAACGTCCGTCCGAGGGGCGTGTCCGATCTCCCCTCGGCTCCGTGACAGCGAGCGCAATTACTCCGGTAAAGGTCTTCGATCTTATGTACTGCAGTGCCATTCCGGGCTTTGCGCTTTTGCGGCGCCGACGAAAGTCCCGATCCCGCCGGCGCCAGCAAGCATGAAAACACCACTGAGACGATAAGAGGCACCCGCTTGACGATCATGATCCGGCCGTTACCATTCCTCTTCTTATTCGCCCGGTCCGGAACTGAGATCATGTATATGCCAATACACGCTTTCGTTGCTCATCTCGGGGTGCTTGCGTAAAAACTGATTCGCCAGGGACAGTGCGCCCGGATCGTCCTTGAGATCGGCGAAGATTTTAGCTTCGCGCCGCGCGTCATCGTTCCGCCCCAGCTTGCGATAAACCAACATCAGGTTGTAGTGCGCGCCCTGATCCTCCGGATCGATCTGCAAAATCTTTTCGAAGCAATCGAGCGCCTCCGGATAGTCGCGCTTGATCTTACAGAGTTCGCCCAGCTGCTGCAGTGAAATCCGATCCCGCGGGTAAGCTGCGAGCACCCGGCGAATATTGTTCTCGGCCTGATCCAATTGCCCACGCTTGACGAAGATGCGCGCTTGTTGAAAAACCGCGCGCAGGTTATCGGGGTTCGCTTTCACTACTTCGTCCAGAATGGCTGCGGCTTCGTCATATTGTTCAAGTTCCAGGTACGCCATGGCCCGATTGGTCAAAGCGAAGGGCCGGTATTTCTGGTCCAGCTCGGCGGCCCGGGCAAAAGCCTCAATCGCCAGCGGGTACTGCCGCTGATCGAACAGCGCGATACCATAATTATTCCAGCGACGCCAATCCGGCATCGCGGTCTTGGGAATCTCCGCGGCCGGAACCGGATCGTTCTTGCCGACGCGCATCAGATACTCGGCCGTAGCCATCGTCACAATCGGATAATCGACCGACTTGCCAAGCGCGTAATCGCTGAAGACGCGAGTGAACCGGCGATAACGCAAGCGGACCGTCAGACGCAACGCACCGGAAATATCAGGAGGGACGCGGAACCGATAGCGAGCAAGATCCGACCGGCCCGATTGAATCTGGTTATTTTGCGCGAACACTCGAGTGCGCCAGATGTGGTGTTTGTCGTTATATGTTCCGTCGGCCTTAACGAGATAAGTTTTGTAGTTATGCGCTGACTCGTCCAGGTATCCGTTGGGATGTAGAAATCCGGAGTGGTAAAGCTCTTTACCCTGTTCATTGCTGACCACGAATTCGACGTACGCTTCGTAAAAGTCACGCAACTCAGGCGGGAACGAATGGCCGATGTTCTTGTTGGTGATCACCACGTCCGCGCTGATTTCATCTCCGGCCTTCATGATGAAACTTCCACGATTGAGAGGCGCAATGAATTCCTCGGCGCTTCCAGCAGGAGACCTTCGATGAATCGCAAAAATATCAATCCCCAGTTTGTCGTCCTCGAGAAACCTGTTGACCGCGCTCAGCTGCTCCGGCCACTTGTAGAAGAACGGAATCGCCGTGTTGGCCGAGGCCCAACGGTGCGATGCGAGCTGCCCCTGCTTAGCGGATACGTCAAAAAGAGGCGCCGGCTCTCGCTTCATGTGACAGGTATTGCAGGTCTCTTTGTCGCGCGTGTAATAGGGGTGCGGCGACTCTTTCGAGAAGGACGATTGCTGGAGCTCGTCGGCGACCATAAAAGCACGCAGGAATTTGTAGTCGTTCAATTCACGCGGGACCTGTGACTTGTGACATGCGCCGCAAAACTCGGGAGACTTCAGCAAAGGCCGCATCATGGCCCGCCGGTGAGAGGGAACATCATTGAGGATTTGCTGATCGGTCACTCCCTCGAGCATCCGCGTGCCATCTTCTTTCACCAGCAACGCCGGCTCGCCCATTACATAGCCGCCGATGCCGTGGCCGTTTACTGATTGGATCGAATGACAGGAAATGCACGAGACGCCGTCGTCATCGAAGGGCCGTTTCACTTTCGAGTTCTTGGTCAGCGCCCCCGTGAACAGTGCCGCCGGGTTATGACAGGACTCGCAGTGGCGGGTGAATTCAATCCCTTTTTGTGATTGCAGATCCTTTACGTTCTTTTGGTAGAAGGGTTCGCGGAACGCATTGCCGTGCGCCGACTGACGCCATTGCGCGTGCGCATCCGTGTGACACGTGCCGCAACGCTTGGCGGCCACGAACATATCGCCGGGAATAAAAGTGCCGGTCGTAGTGGTCGCATTACCGGGAGCGAACGGGTTGGGCCCAAACTTGAAGTCGTAGGTGCGGGCGATTTCGCTCGCGTAAACGCTGGCCGTCTTTGGCGTATCGAGGTTGGCGGTGACGCGGGCATTCCTTACGACCAAACCTGCGAACGCGATCAGCAAGAGGACGAGAACAACCCGAACGACGGTGCCGCGCTTCGCCGCTGAGGGGTTAGAGACTTTAGATAACGGGGAAAACAAAAGTTGACGTTCCTTTCCGATCTCGGTGCAACTAAGCTACGTCGCCCAGCCTTAGAACTCTACCTTTCCATTCATCAGCAACTTCGACACATCGATCTTAAAATTCGCAACCGAGTTGACCTGTTTGTCACTTAGATTAATCAACAGTTGTCTGTTCCCCGGGGTCAGGAGTGGCGCGCTTTTCTCATCCAGCCTGGGAAAGAAAAAGATCGCTTCATCCCCCGGGACTTTTGGCGCCACAAAATGAACCAACTCCCGGCGCTCGCCGCGTTCATTGGCAATAAAAACGAACCGCTGAAGATCTGAGAGCCTGCCGCCTTTGAAGGTTGCGTAGACGGCGTCAGCCCCTGGCTGATTAAGAGATTTCGAACTCAGAGTTACGACGTAGTTCCCGGCGCAGGCGGGACACTCTAATAATCCTTTGACCTGGGCGTCGAAGGTTTCGAGGTCCTTCTGGCTCAGTTTTTTTGAATCCGACTCCAATTGCTTCAAACGCACCAGGGCCTGGCGCACCGGCAAAGCCGACCGCAATCGCAAGGTAAAAATGAAATCAACCGGGAGATCTGACATTACTTCAGTCTGCGAGGAGGCCGCGGAAGCCGAAGATACCCCCGAATATGAACCCGCAGCCGTCTGCTTTTCCTTATCAAATCGCATTCGCACTTCCTGATGGCTGCTCCACGGTGAGTCATTCAAAACATTTTCAGCATCGCTTCTGGACCATTGGGTGAACGGCTTAACGGTCCAGACGGACTGACCATAACCGGCGATCACAGCGGTGCAAACACCAAAAATCAGAAGTGTCCCAATTCGTAAACCGTGTTTCATATAGCCTGCTCTATTATTCGACTAAGATCCAAACTTTCAACCACCCTAGGGTGGAGACGCTCCCAAAATTTGCTGAGTTCGCAGCTTTTCGTCCACGATGCGCTCGCGCTCAACCTGTTTCTCGAGGCCTTCCAAACGTTTGAATTCCGCCAGTTCGAGCTGCGCCTTTTCTGTTTCCTTCAAGCGCGAATAGGCCAGGAACAGTTGATAGTGAGCTTGCGTCAGTGTGGGCAGCTTGCTAATCACCTTTTCCAGACGGGCCACCGCCTCGGGATAGTCACGACGCTTCAACGCGAGTCGAGCGTAATCGTAAAGCACCGGCACCTCGTTAGGCGATAACGCCAACGCATGTTTGAGTGGCGGCTCGGCATCATCCAACCGGCCTTGTTCTATCGCCACATAGCCCAGACTCGATAACGCATCGACATGATCGGGATGCGTGGCCACAAACTTTTCCAGAATCTCCCGAGCTTTTTCAAAATCGCCGCCTGCCCTATGCGCATACCCACGAAGGTAATCGATGTTCTCAATCTTCGGATCAAGCTCGGCAGCACGATCAAAGTCCCCGGCCGCGGCGGTCCACTCGCCTTTGCGATAGTTGGCGTTGGCGCGAGCGTAAATGTAAGCTGCCTCCTTAGGATTGATCTCGATCGACTTTGTATTCTCCTGGATCGCCCCGTCCCAATAACCGATCCGAGCGTATTCCCGCGCCAGCAGGAAATGAAAGTTCGCATTCCTGGGATCACGTTCGATCGCATGCCTGAACTCGAGCACCGAATTAGCATGATCGTTTTGCGCGCTGGCGATTAAGGCCAGGCGAAAATGTGTCTCAGCAGGCGCTGGATTCAGATCCGCGGCCGCGGCCAGATAGCGTCCGGCCTCTGCATTACGATCGAGGTTGTAGAGCGCAATGCCCAAATTATAAAGCGCCTCAAACGTATTTGGAGTCAGCTCGTTGACGCGCCCGAAAAGCCGAGCCGCCCGTTCATACTGCTTGCTTTCGGCCAGCACAGTCGCCAACGTGAAAAGCGACTTGGGGTCTGCGGCAGCCGCCTGTTCAACCAGATCGGCGGCAGTGTTCGCTTCAGCGATCCGATTGGCCCGGTAAGCCACATTGAGAAATGCCAGCGCCAATTGCGGATCGGTTTGATCGGCTTCGCGGGCTCGCGCAAAGTGGTCCGCAGCCCTGGCGAAATCTCCGGCGTCGGCGTACAAAGCGCCAAGATTGTAGTGCGCCTGTACGTGCAACGGATCGCTTTTCAGCACTTGCTCAAACTCGGCAATGGCCTCCGCGGTCTTGCCGTGTTCGGCCAGCATGCGGCCAAGATTATTGCGCGCACTGACAAACTTTGGGTCGATCCTGATCGCGGAGCTAAACTCCCTGAAGGCCTCTTCGCCACGACCTAAACGATCAAGCACAACTCCCAGGACATTATGGGTAACCGGAGAGTGCGGCGATGCGGCTATGGCAACCCTGGCTTCGCGCTCGGCCGATTTAAGATCATTCGCCTGCAAAGCCGCCAGGGCCAGATCGAGCGAGCTCCGCGCTGCCGGGCTAAGGCCGTTCGAACCAGAAGCGGTCTGTGCTGCAGAATTCTGTCGACGATCAGAGGCAGCCTGGGCCATCGCTGCCGATACCGCAGTCAGCACCAAAACCAGGCAGAGCACTCCAGCCGAAAAGGTTCGCTGCACCTCTAACGGCTTGGCTCGTACCTTTCGTCCCAGTCTAATCATCGACGATTTCCGCCGCAGCTTTCTCTTCACTCAGTTTTCCATTTTTGGGGCCGTACCCGTACGAAACTCGGTGTTGAGCCGCTCCACGATGGCAAATTCACGATTCGCGTCCTCGCTGCGGCCGAGCCGTTTCAAAGCCAGGCCAAGTTGATAGTGCGCATCCGAACGATTGGGCGCGATCACAATCGCCTTTTGAAAAGATGCCACGGCGTCCTGATACTTTTCTCGCAAGGCCAGGGCTCTTCCAAGGGCCCAATGCGCTTCAAACTCCTGGGGATCGAGAGTCACTGCTCGGCGCAACGCATCTATGGCTTCGTCGACCTTACCCTGCTTGACGAGCAACGCTCCTAATCCGAGCAAACCGATTGCCGACTTTGGATCAGATGCCACCAATCCCTGATACTCGGCCATCGCTGCCTCAGAATCTCCCGCCGATTCCAAAGCCGTCCCCAGAAAGAAGCGCGCCTCGGGTTGGCGAGGATTCAATCTGGTGGCCGCCCGCAATGCTTTGACAGCGCCGGCATAATCCTTCATCACATACAAGACCCGTCCCAAATAAAAGTTCGCATCGAAATTCGCCGGGCTGAGAGCGATTGCCTGCGACAACGCATCCGCGGCTTCGGCATTGGCATTTCCCCGAGAGGCCAGGATTATTCCCAGCAGCGTATGCGCTTCCACCGCGCCCGCGTCAATCCGCAAAGCTCGGCGCGCCTCAGTCTCCGCGAGCGCGATATTGCCGGAGTTGTAAAGCGCCAATGCATAGAAGTAAGCCGTCTCGACAGAGTTGGGCTGTTTCTGGGCCAAATCCCCGAACACTCTTACCGCATCATCCCAATGGCCGGCTTTCACGTAGGCAACGCCGAGATCCTGCCAGGCGCCGTACAAGGTTGGGTCACGCTTGATCGCTTCATTGAAATTCCGCACCGCGGAGTCTAGATCCTGACGATCCGCGTCCAGCAGTCCGGTAACATAGAAGACGCGTGGATCCGTCGGTCTCGATTCCTGAAGCACATCCAATTGAGCAGCCGCCTGCGCAAGATCCCCGAGCTCGCGATAGGCGGCAATCAGCTCAAAGCGAACTTCGTATTGTCGCGGATCCAGCTCCAGTGCCCGGCGCAACTCTGAGATCGCCTCCTTCAAGTCCTTATGCTCTCCCAGACGGAGGAGGAAACGGCCCAACTGATAATGCGCCGTTGTGTTCTGGGGATCGAGTTTGAGCGCTTCGCGTTCCGCTGCTACGGCTTCATCCGCGCGGCCCAGTTTCCAAAGAACATAACCGAGGTTCGCCTGATACTCGGCATTCGCCGGCTTTAGTGAGATGGCGCGGCGCAAATCCGCCTGGGCCTCCTCATACCGGCCCAGGCGCATGCGCGCGACTGCGCGCGCGTTAAGTGCCTGATCGTCATTTGGATTGGCGGCCAACCTGGCGCCGGCGTCCGCTTCGGATCGTTCAGCCCGAACTTCGGGAGTGCTGAATCGCTCGACGTGTGACCTCTCCTTTGCAGGAGGAGGAGTCTGCGCGACGATTACATTGCCGAAGCCAAGCGCCAGCAGCAGAATTGAAACGTTTCGGATGCTCATAGACTTAAAGCAGGAAGCCTGGGGAGGAAACGGCCAAAGTTTAACAAAAGACGACCGCGCGCGCGAGCGCTCGGCCGTCACCTTAAGAGTCTAAGAGTGGCCCGCAAACGGCGCCACTCGTCCAATAATGTCCCGCAAACGTGCTTAGAAGATCAGCTTCGCCCGGTATTGAATCACGCGACCGGGAAAGAACGAATCGAATCTCCCGAAAGCACTATCAGTCATGTTGATAACGGGCACAGTTCGTTTGGCGTGGTTCCAGAAGTTGAAAAACTCCATCCCAATCTGAAGCTTCAGGTTCTCTCTGATGGCCGTATTCTTAAATAGCGATACGTCGGTATTCCAAATCGCCGGGCCCGTAAACGCATTTCGTTTCTCGTTGCCAAAACGAATCACAGTCCCTGCGGCATTCGCCGGTAGAGTCGTTATTCCAACCGTGGTAGAGAATGCAGCCGCGTTCATGTACCGGCCGGCGGGTACATTAGCGAAGGGATTGCCAATCACGGACGGGCGTCCGAGGTCGCAGTTACAAAGCACCGAGAATGGGAAGCCCGACCGGGCGCTTTGAATGACGTTGATTTGCCAACCAGACACAAACCTGTCCATGGATCCGCCGCTACTCCAGTACTTCTGTCCCTTGCCGAACGGTAGATCGATGATCGCATCTGCCGAAAGGAGATGTCGAATATCCAGTGACGATCTTCCATTGTCTGCATTAAGGTCAAACGGATTGACATAGCCGCTGCGGCCGCCACTGCGACTGTCTCCCAGCGACCCGATCAGGCCGACGCCATTATCGGTCGTGTGACTGAACGTGTAGGAGATCTGCCCCTGAATATTTCGAGAGAGGCGCTTTTGCAACTGCGTCTGCAATCCGTCGTATTTGGAGCGGGCTGCATTGGTATACAACAGGACATTCCCTAAGAAAGCGCCAGCTGCATTCCTGGAGGCGGCGGTGCCGCCACTACCAATGTTTACAGTCGTCAGAAGATTTCGCGATCTGTTGCCGACGTAACCGACGTCCAACGACCAGTCGCGAGAGAACTGCCATTGATAACTCACCTGGAACTGGTGAACGGAACCTATCTTCTGTTTCTGGTCAACGCTGAACAAGGCAACCGAAGTCGGAAGGTTTGCGGGATCGATTTGTGTGGTTATCGAAGGTGGACCGGTATTCACGCTGAAGTAGGTCCTGGCGTTCGTCGGCTGCTGACTGTTGAACTGTGAAAAGTGGATGGTGTTCGTAAAGGGCGGATTGCGGATCGAGGGCGGATAGTCCGTGCCGTCCAGCGTATAGAGCAAGCCATAGCCACCACGAATCACCATGGTCTTCGATTTATTGAGTGAGTAGGCAAAGCCGGCGCGCGGTCCAAAATTATTCTTGTCAATTGACACGATCCGATCACTGGAGCCGGCGGCTACTACCACTCGCGACAGGTTGGCGAAGTAGTAACTCGTTCTCCCCGATGTTTCGGTTGGCGGAGTAAACAGATCGTAACGAAGACCGAGATTCAAGGTCAGGGAACTATTAACCTTCCAATCGTCCTGCACAAAGAATCCGTACTCCTGCGTGCGCAAATTAAAGGGGCCGCCGAAAACCTTGCCCTTGTCTACCTGAAACGCCGGCAGACTCATAAGTTCGTTTGCCTGCGCGTTGCCCGTACCGCCATAGGGGACGCCATTGGCGTCTACATAACAGTTGCCACCCGGGGCCACTGAAACAGCAGGACAAACCTGGCCTGGCAGCAACGGATTGAAAGCCGGCGCATCGTCGGCATACTGCATGTTGCCTTTAAGGAAACCTGAACGACCGCCGTCGATTGTGTTCAGGTAACGCAGGCGCATCTCGCCGCCAGCCTTAATTGCATGAGTGCCATGGACGATTGTCAGTGAGTCGGCAAAATACGGGTTCTTGCTCTTCACTTGAAATAAACCGCCGTCTCCAAGATATTCGGTGAACCCAGAGCCGAAGTTACCGAGGCCGGGACCACCAGATGCGGCCAGCGATCCATCGTTGGCATTTGGGTAGCCAACATCCTGGGCGAATGTGGCGCTGGTGCCGCATGCGCCGCCGACACCGCAGTTCAGAATACTGATGTTGATCTGCGTCAAACCAAAGCGGAACTCGTTGAGAATGGTCGGGCTAAAAGTGTGCGTGTCGGTGACACTCACCTGACGCGTATTTCCGAGTTCGTCACCGGCGCCGAATCCGGCGGTCGGGAGACCTGGCAGCAGGTTCGCGCGATTCGTTTTCAATTTCTGATCATTGTAGCGACCACCCAGCGAATTGTTCGCGGTCAGTTTGTGATCGATTTTGATTTCGTAGTTGTTGATTATTTCCTTGTTGGCGCGCTGGGTGAAAAAGTTGTTGTTACCCTGGTCGGGATTGAAAACATTGATTGTGGGCAGCGGGTAAAGGTTGAAGATCTTCCGCGTGATCGGGCTTATTAGACTTGAAGGTATTATTGCGCCAGCAAAGGCCTGGCCGGTGAAAGGGTTGCACACCGGTCCGTCATCTGCGGTCGTCGCCGAAATACCATCACAATCATGATTGGCAAATCCGGTAAAGTCCCCGTTGCGCGACCCGGCCGTGGGCACGGTCGACGACGCCGGGAACGGGAGGTTATTTCGCTGTCCCAAATAGTCAAAGAAGAAAAAGGTCTTGTTCCTGATGATGGGACCGCCGATGGTTCCGCCAAATTCATGAATCTGCTGCACCGCTTTGGTAAAAGGCGCCAGGTTCGTAACGCCGCGCGCGATCGCCGCGGCGCGGTCGATTTTTAGTTTAGGATGATAGGCATTCAGAGCGGAATTCTGTCCGTAGTAGTAACCCGACCCGTGGAAAGCATTAGTGCCGGACTTGATTGAGGTGTTGACGACCGCTCCAGCTGCGCGTCCGACCTCGGCCGGCGGAACGCTGGTGGTGACTTTGAACTCGGCAATCGCGTCGGGGTTGGGAAATACTCCAATCGTCCCAAACTGCGGCTCGTTATTATCGACTCCGTCCAGCGAGAAGTTATTGTTAGTCGACCGCTGTCCATTCACCGTCAAAGCACCGGATCCCGAACGCGCGAACCGTGAGTTTTCCGTCGAACCCTGCGCATTGCTGCTGCCCGGGCCGCCGTCTCCCGCTCTGGGATCGCCATTATTGAATTGTCGAGCGTCCGGCCCGGTGCCGCCAAAGCCTGCATTACTCGACGCCGCCACACCGGGCATGAGCGTGGCCAGTTGGGTAAAGTTGCGGCCTGACAGCGGGAGTTCAGTTACTTCGCGACCGGTCACGACGTTTCCGCGGTTGCTCGTCTCTGTCTCAACCAGAGGAACGGCGGCGGTGATAGTCACTTCTCCGCTTATATCTCCGGGCGACATGGCCAGATCGATTCGCAAGCGGTCGTCAGTTTGCAGCGCGATGTTTTCTTGCGCGACCGTTTTGAAACCCTGCTTGGTTGCGCTCACCTTATAAGTGCCAATGTCCAATGCCGGCGCCTCGTACGTTCCAGAATCGCTGGTCGTCACTTCGCGCGTCGCGTTCGTATCGACCTTGGTTACCTTCACTGTCGCGCCTGGAACCACAGCGCCACTGGCATCCGTCACAGTTCCTACGATGGTTGCCTTGTTTGTTTGGGCCATTGCGCTGACTGAGAGAATAGCCAACAGACAAGCGAAAATACCCACTGGTCTAAGTAGGTGCAGAAGAACCCTATAGGTCGTCATCACTGAACCCCCGCGTGCGAAATGGTTTAAGAATGGCACCCCAACACCGAGTGTTGGTGCCCGCTTACGCTACTTCGTTTCCCTGCTTGTTTGTGCTTGTGGAACTGCCGTATTAGTTTGTTGCCTTAGCGAACTAAGTTTTTATTACAGTTTTTCGCTCCTGTCAACAGCTTTTTTCAAAACATCAGACGTTTAGGCTGAGGATGAGCCCTGTCAGCGGAAAATCCGAGTAGCGTCAGGTCATTTAGCATCACTGGCTGATTATGCTGCAAAGGCTGCAGCAAATTTGCGGGCCAGGACCAAACTCAGGGAACCCATCAAGCTGGGATTCGCACCCAGAGTGGAAGGCATTATTCTTGCGGATGGCAGGCCTCTGCGCACGCTTCGCTCGATGGTTTCGCTCAAGGCTGCTTCAATCAGCGGCCAGGCGCGCGAGATTTCGCCGCCAACCACAACCACCTCGGGACTGAACCCAACGACAAGATTCGAAATGCCTATGCCGAGGTAATGCGCCGTCTCAATCAGAGCAGCCCGGGCGTTTTCCTCGCCTTCGAGTGCTCGATCCACCAGGACGGCAAAAGTTATCGGCTCAAGCATTTCTTGTCCGCACAGCTTTGCATAGCGGGCGAGCGCGGCGCGTTCAGACGAAAAGGCTTCCCAGCAATCGTAATTTCCACAGGAACAGGCAACGGGCGCTTCGGCTCCCACAATCATGTGACCGAATTCTCCGGCCGCGCCTCGCTCGCCACGATAAACCTGGCCATCGATGATTATTCCAGTGCCTACACCTTGTCCTACTAAAATCAGAATGAAATCGCGAGCATCAGTTACTTCCGGCCGGCCAAACCAGAGTTCAGCCAAAGCAACGGAATTCGCGTCGTTGTCGATCGTGACCGGCAAACCAGTTGCTCTGGCGATTGTTTGCTCGATGGCGAGGTCACGCCATTTGAAGTGCGGGACGTAAATCGCCTGACCCGTCGCTGGATCCACCAGGCCTGGAATACTAACGCCGACCGCCTCGATCGAGGCGCGGTTTCGTTCAGAGAACTTTCGGACCGAAGAGATTACGCACAGCAGAGTTTTCTCGGGATCGGGATCAGTGGCAAATTCCTCCTGCTCAATCACGCGGCCAGCTAGATTACTTGTAGCTATCACTGTGCGGGTCGGCCTGATCGCTACGCCAATGGCAATTGGTCCGGCCATCCGCAAGCGCAGCATCGTTGGCCGGCGTCCACCGGTTGATTCACCTTCGCCGATCTCCTCGATCAGCCCTTCAATTTTCAACGCCTCAACGATGGTAGAAATGGTAGAGCGCTGCAAAGCCGTCTCGCGCGCGATCTCAGCTCGAGAGATTGGCTCTCTTTCCCGAACATAGTTCAAGACGATCTGACGATTGATGTCACGGATGGTATTTAGGCGGGCCGCCTGAACGGTCTTGAGGTCGATTCGTCGCATTCCCCGGCTCCTGTTGGGAAGGGCCGCTTCCGGCGCTGAGGCCAACAATCAGGATCAGGGAAAGATCCTCATCCCAAGTGAGACCTGTATATTAAGAATGCCTCTGATCCTTAGTGTCGTGATCGTTGACCGCAAACCGGTGGTTAGGCCCGGAACGAAAGGCTGCCGATTCTTACTTGGCCACTCCCTTGCCCTCAACTATCGTCAGCTTGCGGTCCACTCCCGAAATCGCCACGGTTTCGGTTGCGCCATCCGGCCATTTGATCTCAACCTTGTCCACGTTGGTCGCGCCCCCGAGTCCAAAGTGCAACGTCATATCGTTTTGTGAGCCAAAGCTGCCCCCACTGATAACGTCCTGGCGTTGACGAACCTTGCCGGTTGTTACATATGCACTGGCCCCGATGGCGTCTCGCGGGCTCTTCTTTGAAACATCACCTACGAGATGCAGGTTCAACCAATGACCTGAAGAGGCCGAGACATTTCTCAGAATGGTAGGTTTTGAGTCCGCATTATTAATCACCACGTCCACGCGGCCATCCCCATCCAGATCCCCTACCGCCAAACCCCGCGAGACCCAGGCGGAAGCGAGGCCGCTTCCCGGTGCGGCGCCCACGCGCTCAAACTTGCCGTTCTTCAGATTGCGAAAGAGTAATGGTTGCTGAGCATAGCTGGTACCCCACTGATGATCGTCCACCGCCGGGTAAACGTGACCGTTGGCCACAATCAGATCGAGCCAGCCATCGTTGTCATAGTCGATAAAGCTGGTGCCCCAACCCAGAAACGGCAGAGTGATTTCGCCCAGCCCCGCCAGAAAAGTAATGTCGGTAAAATTGCCGTCGCCGTCATTATGATAAAGAACGTTGGAATCGTCTGAGAAGTTTGTGATGTGAAAGTCCAGTCTTCCATCGTTGTCGTAATCGCCGGCTGCCACACCCATGCCGGCCTGTTCGCGGCCATTTTCATTCAACGCCACTCCCGACGGATAGCCTACTTCTTCAAAAGTTCCGTCACCCTTGTTCATATAGAGCTGCTTGGGGGTCGAATCGTTAACTACGATCAAATCCAGCAGATTGTCTTCGTTGACATGAACGAAGGCTGAAGAGAATCCATAATACTTCTGCGGATCGTTCACGCCGGCCTTAACACTGACGTCTTCGAAAGTGCCGTCCGCTTTTTGGTGATAGAGGGTATCGCTCTCACCGACCAGACTGCGCGGACCGCACATCACCGGTGTGCCGCGAAACTGACAGAAGTTTTGACCGACGCCGCCGGGCTTGTTTGCTTCGCTCGGATTGCGCGGCAAATTGTTCAAATCAATTTCCAGATAGCCGGGTACGAAAAGATCCAGCCGACCGTCGCCATCATAGTCGCCCCAGGTGGCGCCGGTGCTCCAGCCTTTGCGTGCGACACCAACTTTCTCGGCCACGTCCGTAAACGTTCCGTCGCCATTGTTGTGATAGAGACGAGAGACTCCGAAATTTCCGACGAAGATGTCGGGGCGGCCATCATTATCAAAATCACCGATCGCCACACCCATTCCCCAGCGTTCGTTCCCCACACCGGCCTTATCGGTGACGTCCTCAAACTTCCAATTGCCCAGGTTGCGATATAGGGCTGCGCGCGGCGACTTCTCTTTTCCCAACAGCGCGGGAATCGTCGATCCATTCAGCAGATAAATATCCGGCAAGCCGTCGCCGTCATAATCAAATATGGCGACGCCACCTGAGGGGACGTCGAAAATGTAGTCCTTTGCCGCTGTTCCCGCATGATGCTTGAAGTTGGCCAGGGCAGTTTTGTCGACAAAGTCTTCGAAGATCACCGGAGCTTTCGCGTCGGAAATCCCGGCGGTGCGACGAGACGCATAATTCAGGGGTGTGCCCGTGGAAACACCGCCCATCTCCTGCTTTGGCTCATCTTTCTTTGGGGGCGTCTGTCCGAGGACCCAGAGCGAGCCCGACCCTAAAACGAGCAGGAGCAGAACCGCAATACCGCTACGATGAACACGAAGTGAGTTTCTCTTAGTCATTCCAACCAGAATTGTCCTGAACTAAATTTAATCGAGGCCCGTGGACTCTCTGCTTACGCCGAAACACTCTGCGGAGTGAATTACCGGAGACCCTCTGAAAATACGCATCGCCTTCGAAGGTGTCAAACGAGGTCGCTCGGTGAGGTCGCCAGACGCAATGCTTCAACTTATTCCAGCTCGCTTCGTGAGGTTTCGTGTGCTTTCGTGGATCGAGTTTCCGCTCGCAGTAGGCGATCCACTAAATAGCACGAGACCCTACGAGCAGAAAAACGCCGCTAAACTTTTCTGACACCTGAAATCGATGCGTTTTCATTTTGAGCGCACCCGGATCTCCCGAGCCGTCACTTCCTATCCGTGGCATCTCGCTCGTTGATGGTGAGGTACCGGTCAATGTCAGGATGCGAAACTATCTGTGTGCGGCCGCTGGGCCAGTGAACTTCGATAGTGCGGACTCCCGCTGCAGCTCCCACCCCGGCAATGATTCGTGGATCGTTCGCGGAAAGATAACTGCCCGCTGTCGAGACGTCGAAAATCTGTTTGCGGTCAGCGGCGTCAGTAACAATTACCCGGGCCCCGAGAGCTTCGCGGTTTGATTTCAAACCCGCCAGATGGATTCCGAGCCAGTGGTTTTTCGTTCCTCCATTCCGTAAAACCACCGGTGCGCCATTCAGCACTCCCAAGACCACATCGATCTGCCCGTCATTGTTTAGATCTCCAAACGCCGCCCCGCGCGCGACAATCGGGATTTGAAAGGCGGGTCCGGCAGACGCTGAGACGTTGACGAAACCTTTGCCCGTGTTACGCATCAAAAGCGGAGTTTGTTTGTATTTCAAATAGCCGGTTGACAGTTCAATGGTATCGAGCACGTGACTTTGCGCCACGAAGATGTCGCGCCATCCGTCGTTGTCCGCGTCGATGAATCGAATACCCCAACCAGAGTTAGGCAAAGTGATTTGGCCCACGCTCGAGGCCTTCGTCATATAGTTAAAACTCAAGTCGCCGTTGTTGTGATAGAGCGGATACGTTTGATATGACAGCGTCGTCACCACGACGTCCGGATAACCATCGTTGTCATAGTCGGCCGCATCGACGCCCATGCCGGCATAGGTCTTGCCGTCTTCGTCGTATCCGGCCCCGGCATTGACGGCGATATCTTCAAACGTGCCATCGCCTTTGTTGTGATAGAGCGATTGGCGCACGCTGTCATTCGCCACGAAAATATCTGGATAACCGTCGTTATCGAAATCCGCGAACGCCACCCCGAGAGCCTTGCCGTTTGGATCGGCGATCCCAGCTGCTGCGCTGACATCTTCAAAGGAGCCGTCATGCTTTTGATGAAACAAGATGTTCGTGGCGCCTTTGAAATTATCCGGATGGCAATAGGCGCGCGTGCCCCGTGCGTCGCCGCAGAGAATTGAACCCTTTTCAAAATCCCAGTCGAGATAGCGGGCGACAAAAAGATCCAGTCGGCCGTCGCGGTCATAATCGATCCAACCGGCGCTGGTCGACCACCCGCCGGCAGCGACACCGAGCTTCTTTGTCACATCCGTAAACGTACCGTCGCCGTTATTGTGATAAAGACGATTTTCTCCGTAACCAGTCACATATAGATCGGTAAAGCCATCGTTATCGAAGTCGGCGGCAGCAACACCCAGGCTGAAGCCTTCGCCTTTCAGACCCGCTCGTTCGGTTACATCTTCGAAGGCGCCGTCCGGTTTTTGATGATAAAGGCGGTTCCAGAACCGCGGATCGTGCTTGTCCGGCATCGCGGTCTTCGGCATCGGATCCTTTAGCTGGGCGCCATTGGTGAAAAACAGATCCATCCGGCCATCGTTGTCGTAATCAAAGATTGCGACTCCGCCACCCATCGTCTCCAACAAGTATTTGACTGCGGTCGGAGATCCGTCATGTTTGAAGTTGATCTTTGCCGGCGCGGTGATGTCCGTGAATGTCACGGGTGAGGGCGCCTGTGGTCCTGGCGGCGGTGGAGTCTTAGGCAGATCGCCGGAACTGTAAGCCCGTCCGGCACGTGGCGTGGGGGTTGGAGATGGCTGCTGTTGTGCGCCGACCGCACTCGCAGAGAAAATAATGAGAGAGACTAACAGCAACGACCAACAATGACGCCGAAGGTAATGGCCCAGGTTTTTTTTCGCAGACGTGCTTCTCAATGCGTCTCTCGTTCAATCCAATCAAGATCTGCCCATGATCAAGTTTGAGATGGTCAACCCAGCGGCGATCAAGGTGCGAGACTCGGGTTACGCTGACTGGGAAGGCTCTTATTGTCGTTGGTCACCAAGTACTCGAGCCATCCGATCATCATCTCGTCGTAACTGGGATCACCCCAACGTACCGCTTTGGTCGGATCAGGGTTGTGCTTGTTCGTCGCAGAGTTATCAAAATGGGCCGTCACGATTATCCTGGAACCTTTCGGAATGGTCATGGGATTCTTTAGTCGATACACGGTCTGCCAGTTGAAATCAAATCCAGGCACCCACAGCAACGTCTCCCGCCGGCCATCCGGAAAAACAACTTCGTATTTCATGTCCTTGCCCCGAAGATGCATGTGGGGCATGTAGGAGATCAACTGGACTTCCCGATCGAAAGTATAGGCTGCCGTAACTTTGTGATTCGGGGCGCCCGGCGGAATCTTGAAGAAATGATTCGGCACGGTGAATGTCACGGCTCGTTTGTCAGGCGGCGCTTTGGCGAAGATTAGCCCCACGATAGTCCGATCCCGCTGCGGTGTTTCGATTCTGCCATGAAAGCTTGAATAGTGAATCTGGAGAATGATTGTCGAACCCGCCGGAATCAGCTTGGCTGTTCCCGGAGGATAAACGTCAGGACCTTTGCCGGGCGCATATGATGCCAACAGAACGCTGTATTGCGCGAGATCGTCACCAGTGCGACCCTTGAAGAGCGAACCGCCGTTAGGCGCATTGGCGCCATCGTCAATGACCGGAGCGTCCATCTTGACGCGTGAGAGCGAGCCTTCCTTGTAGAAGATCGAAGGCTCGGCGTCAGCCTGTGGAAACTCGGCACTTACGCGTTTGGCTCCGCCCGAAAGTGCCTCAGCCGTCACCACGTGAGCAATGACGTGATGGACGATTCCACGGTTGCCTGGCAGAATCTCCGCCGCTTGCACCCACCTGTCCTCTTTAAACTTTGTGGGGAAGGTCACGTAGACGTAACTGTCGGGCGCGTGCGCTTCTATGACGTATTCTTCGGACATCGCCAGCACGTAGTCTGGCTTACCCATCTTCCAGCCCGGAAAATACCTGGGCGGCGTTGGCAGATCTTCCGGATTGCCTTCTTTTGCTCCCTGCGCCACCCAAGTCACTATCGTCTCGATGTCTCCCTTGCTCAGGCGTCTATCGTTTGAGAACACGCCGTAGCGTGAATCGGCATGCCACGGTGGCATTTCTCTCGCCGAAACTCTTTCGCGAATGGATTCTGCCCACGGCAGAACCTCTCTGTACGTCAGCACTGAAAACGGCGCGATGTCGTGAGGGCGATGACACTCCGCGCAATGCTGATAGAAAATTGGGGCTACATCTTTGTTGAATGTGACTTCGTCCTTGTGCGAAGTGGCCGAGTTGGCCCCGCTTGTAACAACGATTAGGCCGATAGTGGCCAAAGCCATCAAGAGCGAAAAGAGAAAACATCTCTTCGAGGCCATCCCGCGTCTCCTTCAATCGTGAAAAGCAAGGCCCAAGACTAACAAACATGGAGACCCCACGACTAATACTATGTCGATGGTTTTGAACTCCGCTTCGCTTCGTCAATCAACTGATTATTTCGTTCGTACGAGATCTTTTCCTCATTTTCCATTCGTGGTGGATACTGGTGTCCCTGATAGACCGAGTAAGCTTCGGTCCGCAAATGCGCGAGCATGTGATGCCCGCGCCGGGACGCGCGTTCGTGGCGTAACGCCGAAATGTCGACCGGTGCAACGACGATTCGCTCGCCGGGGCCGGGCGATGCCTGGGCCAACAGACGTCCATCATAATCGACGACCTGGCTGCCGCCAGGCCATGAATAGGGTGGATAGTGTTTCAGACTCGCGCCCTGGTTCGCCGCCACCACGTAAGCCATGTTTTCGATCGCGCGCGCGCGATTGATCACTGTCCACCAATCCATTGGCTCAGTCGCGCCCCACGGATCCATGTACGCCGAAACCCGCACCAGGATTTCGGCGCCGTTTGCGGCCAGCTGGCGCATCGCTTCGGGAAAGAGCCAGTCATAACAAATCGCACAGCCAAGGCGTCCGATTGGTGTATCGGCGACCGGGAAAAGAGGTTCGTCATAGTCTTCGAGATCGTGAGGACTAGTGTGAACTTCGTAAGGAATCCACGTGTTTACTTTTCGATACTTGTAAAGGATACCCTCAGGTCCGATCAAGCAGGTCGTGTTGAATACATGACCCGGCCATTTTGGATCGAGTTCCAGCATTGACCCGCTTTGAATATAGATATCGAGTGTGCGGGCCTTTTGCTGGAGTCGATCTGTATGTTCATTCGGGATTTCGATCGCAAGTTTGTCGATCAACTCCGAGGCCGTTTCAAAGACCGGCGCCGAATGAGCAAACTCGGGAAAAACCACCAGCCGCACAGGCAGAAACGGAGCTGCGCCGGCGACCGCGGATTCGATCATTGAAAGCATCCGATCGGTATTGGCACGCATACCGCTGCGCTCGATCGGATTCGGCAGATCCGTCTGGCAACAGGCAACTGAGTATCTGATGTGTTCCATAAAGAAGTTTCGAGTCATCCGCAGATTTCGCAGATTACGCAGAGAAAGAAGGCAAATAGCGCTGGCTCAACCATCGGGGTCTCTGCCGGATTTTTCCTGGTTTGTGTAATCTGCGGATTACCTTCCCAGCATCGTCAAATCGATCAGCGGCAGCGCCGAGGTGACGACCCGGGTATTGTACTGCTCGAGATATCGCAGCCGCGCCGCGGTTAGCGGATAGTGTTCCGGCCACTTGTACGGATAGCGGCTCATACCATGGAACGGCAGCGGAAAAATCTGATCCGGACTCGCTGAGTTAATGTCCATCTCTTTGCTGAAGCCGTCGGCATACAAGAGAAACGTTCGGGTCCAACCCTTTGGCAAAGGTTCCAAGCGGCTCGCATCAAACGACAAACTAATCTCGTCACCTGTACGGCAAATCGCAAAGATGTCGTCGCTCTTCTTGAGCAGTTCGCGTACATCACCCTCGCGTGTGTAGTGGCCGGTCATCACCTTCCACGGCGAGGCAAACGACACGCGCTCGTAATTGTAGCCGAACGGCTCACGACCGTCGGGAGTTACCTCGGCAGAAAAGCCGCGCCAGTGCAGATTGGCCCGCACCGGATCGAGACGTGTGATCTGAGTTGGATTTGTTCCGTTCGAGGTGTCCACCAGAATCTGGTCCCAGTAGACACGCATGTTTGTCACGATGCGAACTTCACGATTAGCACTCAAGAACTTGCCCGTCAGATCAATCGTCACCGTCTGCGGACGTCCTACCGGGATTCCGATATCTTCGATGACTGTGCGCCAATTCCCTCTGGCGTCCTTCACCTGTAACGCTGGCGGCTTCATTGCTTTTCCCGCCTGCGTCGCGGCCACGTTGTCGCTGGACCAGGCGTAATCAGTCCAACCGGTTAACAACAACACGACTCGTGCCGCGGATGGGTTCTTTGCGCGGGCGTCGATTCTTGTTTTGGTACGCGCGTGCATCCTTGTATTTGCGGCCTTGCCGCTTCGATGTGCGGAGAGGCTCTGCCTTTCCGATCCCAACTTCTTTTCTTTTACGAAGCCGCGCCTCGCTGTTGCAGGCTCAGCCAATTTCATCGTCAACGTGTGTTCGTCCCCATAACCCCGAATCCGATCCAGTTTGAAGTCATCGGGCCATCGTCGATCCATTCTTGAAATAAGATCAAGCGCATCATGACCGTGATCGTCGACGGCACTCAAAGGCGGCCGCGCACCTTGCGTCACGAATAAGTGATACGGCTTGGGCGGGTCACTCATGCCTTCGTTTGGATACACCTCGGTACCGGAAGGATGCGCGACGGCGAGTAGTTGCAAACGATCGACGAACATCGCTTCCTCGAGTTCGTTGGTGACGCGCAGTTCAAAGCGTCCGTCCTTTTCCTTTAACTGATCAGCGCGGATGCGCACATACTCTTCCGGATCCGGCTGGTTGTAATGGCCGGGTTCTTCGAGATAGCCCATCTCGCCGCCGCCCATGAAGTCCGTGACGAATTCAAAGCGTTCGCCGTTCCACGTATATAAATAAGGACACGACGAAGGCTTGCGATCGAGTTCGGTAATGTTGAGCGAAACAAAGCCGGCCTTTCCCGGCGGAAATTCGGTTTCGGCCTGAACAATTCCCGCGGGCCAAAGCACCCGCACCGCGTCAGGCTGGTCGCGTTTGCCTAAACCAAAGATCAAGTCAGCCGGCGCCGGCGCCGGCGAAGCCGCATAAGTCTCGAGCTTTTGATAGAGACTGCCCGCGCGCATTTCCACTTTCGCTTCCACCGCGCTCTTGTTGCTGATGCGTCCGTGAAGATTTACCGCGACGGAGTGATTTCGATTGCCGCCGTCGTTGCGCAACAGCTTCAGACCGCCGGCAATTGTGCCAAAGATCAGATCAATGTCGCCATCGCCATCCAGGTCGCCCGAAACCAGCAATCGTCGCCCCGGGCCGTCGGTAATAAATGGCACGCGAGCCTTAACACTTGTCGCTGACTTTTGGCTTACATCGATCCAACTATTCCCAGTGTTGCGCCAGATGCGCAGTTGCATATCCGGGTTGCCACCAGTGGTGACAACCATCACCAGATCGAGCAGTCCATCGTTGTCATAATCAACCAACTGGGACGCATTGTTGTATTTCGCAGAAGGTTCTGAGGGCTCTATTCTGAGTTCACCGGGACCGCGCTTTAGTTGGAAATGATTTTTGCCGTCGCTGAGCGCGAAGTAACCCGCCCACTCACCCCTGGCAAAATAGAAATCCGGATAGCCGTCTTTGTTAACATCACCAACAGCGGCACTGGATAGCATATTGAGTTCACTCGAACCCAAGCCAACTTCTGAAGCAACATTTTTGAAGGTGCCGTCGCGCTGGTTACTCCACAGCTCCACTTGATGATCAGCTACGACCAATAGATCAACGTCGCGCCGGTTGTCATAGTCGGTTGGAACGACTGCTTGAGCCGCGATGGGTAGCGAGAGCTTCGCCGCTACTGTTTGATCGGTGAAGGTGCCGTTGCCATTGTTACGCAAGAGCATGCCCGGCGCGGGCGGCATCATGAGGGCGATTTCGTAAAGAAAGTTTGGAGGATGTTTGTCCTGTACCTTCTCCGCCTTCAAAGCTTCAGTCGGATCATTGCCGCCCGCAATGAAAATATCGAGGTCGCCGTCGTGGTCGTAATCGACAAAGGCGACTGATCGCGAGAGATATTTGTATTCTGGAATCTTTGCCGCCGCTGTCACATCCGAGAAGCGACCGCCGCCATCATTGTGATACAGACTGCTCTTGCCGTATCGCAAAACGAACAGATCCGGCCGGCCATCATTATCAAAGTCGCCTGCTATCACGGCCATTGCCACGCCGCTCACATCCCTGGCCAGGTCGCCTGACTGCTCCGTTACATCTGAGAACTTACCAGCGTCATTTCGCAGTAGGCGTTGCGAACCGCCCGCAACTTCGACTAGATCAAGATCTCCATCGCCATCGAAATCAAACAGTGCTACGTCGCCGCCTGATTGTCCAAGAATCTGGCTCTTTGGCAGCTTCAAGTCGCGAAACGGCGGCAGCGCCGAATCGGTGATGTCAGTGAAGACCACATCGGGAGTTCGCTTATCAACTAACTCCGCTTCGGCTCCGGTTGAGACTACAGCTTCAGCGTAGTGTCCGCCTTCGAGATAGTTTGTGCCGATTGCCGTGCCGGCGCCGCTCTGCCTGAACTGCTGAAACTTTTGGATTAGCAGCTGGCCTTCTTCTTTTTTCCCGGTTCGTGTTAGCAGCAATCCGAGATTGTAAAGCGCGGTTTCATTGTACGGCTCAGACCCGAGCGCTCTGCGAAAGGCGGCAATCGCCTCAGCGTATTTCTTTTGCTGCGTGTAGATTTGTCCGGCGTTCACATTCGCGCCGGCATCGTCCGGATCGATCTTCAGAACCTTTGTGAATTCAGCTATGGCTTCATCGAATCGATTCTCCGAACGCGCAATCAGGCCCAGAATGTAATGCGGTTGCGGCGCGTTCGGGTTCTGGGCCAGCGCCTTTTGCGCTTCACCCTTCGCGCTCGCGCTGTCAGGCAGGTAATAAAGGGCGATGCTGAGGTTGATGCGCGCAATCGGAAGGTCAGGCTTGATTTGGAGCGCTTGCCTGAAAGACTCGGACGCCTCTTTAGCTTTGAATTGTTCCAGGAGTGCTACGCCGAGGTTGTTCGCACGGTAGGCAGCTTCGCGTTGCTCGATTATCGCCGCGTTTCTGGCAGAGGTTTTGCGCTGAGCTGAATTGACTGCGTGGGATTGTCGTCCAAACAGTGCGGCAAAGGAAACAAAAAGAAGCGTGGCCAGTAAGGCAACGAACGAGCGCGAAGATTTCATGTCGAATCTCGGCAATCTTGATGATCAGTGATTGAGTTCCAGCAGGCTGCTGAAATACTAAGAACGATCCACGAAATCACACGAAGCAGCACGAAGAAAAACTCCTGGTTCGAGTTATTTCGTATGCTTTCGTGGATTGTCCTGCTGCTTCCTGGGAATAGAAACCCTTTTCAGCAGCCTGCTAGAGAGAAACCGCTTTAAAACGGTTTCCCTTTTTAAAGCCATTGTCTCGTCACCGGGCTGAAGTCGCGGTGCTAATAAGAAGCAGTCAACACTCTAACTTGCGCACCACCCCGGCGTCCTTGCCAGCACAGAATTCAGTGCGCGGCAATCAATACATAGTTGCGGCCAGCGTATAGTCGAATGCCATCCGCGGCCTTCGACATCATCAGTGGGCGCGGTCGTTTCAATTCTTTGTCCTGCGGCGCCGCCATGGACATAATCTCTTTGCCGCTTAGATCCAGCACCGCAAACTTGCCGTCGTTGGTAAAGCCAAAGCCATAGGCGCCAGTTCCCAGCTTTGATCCACCAATCCTGATCGGTGAATCAGTGATCAAAAATCCCTGATACTTCTCTCTCACGTCAGCGGCATATCCGGAAGTATCAACGAATCCGGCAATCACATAACGATTGGTCCCGAAGCGCGCTGCGGCCGAGTTGCGCATCTGCGTAGGCGCACTCTGAGCTTGAAAATAAAACCCCGGCGGCACCACTCGCGTGAGTTCCGCGCCCGTCAGCACGGTCCCCGCATCCTGAGCCCCAACCGATCCGGGCACTGAGAAAACCAGAAAGAGTACTGCCAATACGATGGCCGTTGTGATTGGCCTTTGCATCCAGTTGGTCATGATTTCTCTCCTCTTTTTCACCATTAATATTCCCGCGATCAATGTCTATGCTTTGAGCGGAAAAAGGAATTGCAGTATTGATTCAAACCTCGCTGCCCAGGCTCGTTCGTTATGTTCGGAGCCCTGGGCTTCAACATACTTGAGATCTTTTTCCGGAACCCAACCCTTTCTTACCAGGGTCACTTTCAAGAGCCGGCACCCTTCTAAGCTCTTCCGTGCTTCTTCCGCATTGCCGCCTTCGCTGGTACCAATATCCAGCCAAATGCGTAATGGCGGTCTCTTCTTTGCCGTCTCGACATATTCGACGATGAAATTGTTTCCCCACCAAACAGACGGCGAGACTATGGCAAGGCAGCCAAATACTTCCGGGTATTTCAACCCCAGGTAAAGGGAAACGAGCCCACCGAGTGAAGAGCCACCCAAGCCGGTGTGTCTGGCGTCGTTAAGCGTGCGATAGTTTTTATCAATGAAGGGCTTCAGTTCCTCGACCAGCAAGCGACCGTAAAGATCGGCTTTGCCGCCGATCTTGTACTTGGCGTCAACGGACGGCGTGTATTCATCGATGCGGTCTTTGCCGGTGTTGTAGATGCCGACGATGATCAGCGGCTCGACTTTCCCCGCGGTAATTAGTGATTGGGCGGTTTCGTCGACGCGCCATTCCTGCCCGGGAATGAATGAGGTAGCGCCGTCGAATAGATTCTGTCCATCGTGCAGGTAGAAAACCGGATAGTGCTTCTCTTTGTGCGCTTCGTAACCCGGCGGCAAGTAAACGACGACGTCTCGATCATTATTCAGGATGTTTGAGTGAAAGCCTTTGTGAAAGCGTATGTCGCCCGTGAGCGTGTGCGGCTGCTGCGCAACGGCCGTGCCGATTACCAGGAATGCTACGATCACCCCGAGGTTGATCACGCCGTGTCGAATGATTCGTCCGGGGAATTTCATCAGAGGCACAGCATAACCGCCAGACGTAAAGCATACAAATGGCTTCAGCACGCGCGTGAGGCTAAAGCAAAGGCAGACCCACGGTCTGACCTCAACCAATCCCGCGACTGACGTGCTTTCGATTTGGACCAGTTCGCATCCGCGAGAGCGATCTCATTAGCACCGCGGCTTCAGCCCGGTGATTCGCAGGTCAGAATTGACAAGCAACCGTTTCTAACAGTTTTTGTTGGCGGAATGATCAGAGAAACCGTTGAAAACGGTTCAAGAAATCATTTTGGTGAACTTGACCACCGGGCTGAAGTCGCGGTGCCAATTAGAGCGCTCCGCGTTCCGCCGCTTAGGGTGATCCGTGGATCGCCCTGCAGAGATAGAAGCTCAAAGAACGAATCCGTGAAAGAAACCTGCTCACGGCTCAGCAGAAAGAAGTATTCAGCGTGTGCCCAACTGATAAATCGTCGTACTCGGATGATAAGCCTTCCAGTCGAACCAATAGTCGTCGAGCAACGGCACCTTCTTTAACTGATGTCCCATCATCGGCCCGCTCGTGGCCTTGCCGGTAAAGTCCCATTCGCTCCCAGTCTCGGCGTCAACCAGCAGCAAAGGCGAAGTCTGAGGCTTCATGAAAAACTCCAATTTGCGGCCGTCGATCAATCTTTCATAGACACGGACCGATTTCTTGTCATCGCCGACTACAATGAGGATTGGGACTTCACCAGGATTATCAATGATCGGGCTCTGTTTGAGCAGTGCTTCAAACGGATAAGCTTTTGACTTGCCGTTGAGAGTAATTCCGACCACCAGTGCACGTGGTTCCAGGGCGTTATCCGGAGGCTGGGACGTCGCGACGCGCACGCTGTTCATGCGCTCTTCCCAGTTTGCGGGCGCGTACGATCCGTTCCGTAAGGCCGCTTCATCCGGCCGCAGGACTCGCCCGTCAGGTTTTTCCCGCTTCCATAATCCAAACGTCAATTCATCGTGAACGACCAGTACGAGTTTCTGTCCCTTGAGCGGGCCAAAGATTGCCTCACCGGTTACCTGTTGCCACCACGAGCCAGTCTCGTCATCGCGCATGATGAAGTTCTGGTTATTGATTCCCGCCAGATGAAAGTGAAGCGGCCGCCCGTTAACTGTCGTCTCCCACACCAGACCGGTGTGACAGAGCGTTCAATAAGTAGCCACGATCGGAGTGCCGCCGACCACATCATGCACCAGATGGTGGTAAGCCATCTGGCGGACCGGATACGCAACCTCTTCTCCCTTATTTTCCACCGCCAGCACCATATCCGTGTCTGCGACAAACCCTGCCTCGCTTGTCTTAGCGTAAGCCGTCCGGGCCAGCGGATGAAACATCCATTCGAAATGATTTTGCCGGGCGAACCACGTCGCCCCGAGCAGTGGCAGAGCGAATACGACCAAAGCCGCTTTGCGCCACCAACGACGCGCACCGGGGAAAAGCCATATCGCCAGCACTAAACCCACTGTCGCCGCCAGCAGGGTCACGAGCGGCGACCAACTGCGCAGAGCGTAAGAGAGTTTCAGGCCTGACTCGGTTTGAGGTCTAAACGGTTGCACAATCCAGACAGGAATCATGACGATTGCCAGCGCAATTAATGCGAGCAACAAGAGAGCGACCCAAGCTGCTCTGCGACCAGGAAAGAGTTTGCTTTTGTCAGTTACCATTAAGGGTTCACTGCCTTCTCGAATTTACCGATGGGAAATCATCATACTGTCAAACACTCTGAAGGCCAATTTTAAGACTTCAGATTGAGATCTCGGATCATCTCGGATTTGAGATCTCAGATCTAAATCTCAACACGGCATTAGACACGCCCGCCCATCAATGAGAATATGTTTTTCGTTTTTTCCGACCGCCGGTAGCGAGGCAATCATATGTCTAAAGCAATAAAGGTTGGGGTGCTCACCGGGGGCGGCGATGCTCCCGGTCTGAATCCAGCCATCAAGGGCCTGGTTTATCGCAGCTCACAACTCAACCTTAAGGTAATCGGTCTATTCGACGGCTGGCGGAGTCTGCTTAATCCCCGGCCCGACGTGCAGCCTTTGCACCGTCAAACCGTGCGTCGCTGGGATCGCGATGGTGGTACCAATCTCGGATCCTCTCGCACAAATCCTTTTAAGCAGTTGTCTGAAACAGGAGAGCTGTACGATCGATCCGCGGAAGTCCTCGAGAACATTGAAAGACTGGAACTCGATGCCATCGTAGCTTGTGGCGGCGAAGACACTCTCGGCGTGGCTGCGCGGCTGGCGGCGATGGGAGTTCGGGTAGTGGGTATTCCCAAGACGATCGACAAAGATCTGGCGGGCACTGATTACACACTCGGCTTTGATACAGCGCTGCGCAATGTCTCGGAAGTGATTGAACGTTCGCGGACACCAGCCGGCTCGCATGGCTGGGTCCAGATTGTCGAAGTGATGGGACGCCACGCGGGACATCTGGCGTTATGGTCCGGCGTCGCCGGCCAGGCCCACATCATTCTCATACCCGAACATCCGTTTCATTACGAGAGGGTCTTCAAGCTGCTGACCGAGAGGATTGGCAACCCGGGCCTGCACCGGCGTTTGTCCCATCAACCGCGCTATGCCGTGATAGTTGTCAGCGAAGGAGCGCGGGCCGAGGATGGCGAGATGATTACCCTTGATGATCGTCACGATGCTTTCGGACATGTGCGCCTGGGTGGCATCGGCGAAGTGCTGGCGCGCCGGATCGCCACTGAAACTCCTTACGAGTCACGCGCCGTCATGTTGGGTCATCCGCAACGTGGCGGCTCTCCGAGCCCGGTGGATCGCATCATGGGTCTACTGTTTGGAGCGCGCGCCGCCGACGCCGTAGCTGCCGGGCAATTCGGCAAGATGGTCTCGTCGCGCGGAATCGCACCTGCCTGCGATTTATCTTTAGTGGATATCTCGGAAGTTCTGGGAAAAATAAACATAGTCGACGTTCAACGCTATTACGATACTGAGCGCTATCATCTTAAAGACATCGGGATGTGAAGTTGCCGGATTTGGACGGTCAGGCGGTTCAGATTTCTCAACAAATGCGCCTCAGTCTGGCGCCTCTTAAAGCTTCCTGGATTCTTAAACAGTTCAGGCAAAACGGTGGCATCGCCAGTGGGCTCTTCACCGGGACGAATCCCGATCGGTTCATTAGCGACTTTCAATACTCTTCATGAGGGCAACGGCCGCGCGTTTGTTTTTGGCAATCTGCCGCTGTGACGTAAAAGAGCACCAATGACACAAACTCATTACGCAAACCAGCAAAATGTTAAGAGGATTTCATCGGTTTCATTGATTGGGATGCAGTTTCAGCCACTCCGCGCGCAGCAGAAAACTTCCGTCGGTGACAATACGATCGCCAGTGTTCAGACCTTCAAGCACTGGATAGAAGCCATTGCTCTCTACCCCAAGTCGAACCGGGCGCATGACGAATTCGTTTGCTCTGTCCGTTGTGAGAAATACGACTTGCTGGTTGCCGATGCTTTGCACGGCACTCTTAGGAAGTACAGGTGTTGTCTTTTCAGCAATGCCTAGCGCTCCAAACGCCACATTAACGTACATCCCGATCTTGAAAATCTGGCCAGGATTGTTTAGTTCGATTCGTACCTGGGCTGTACGCGTCGCCGAATCGATTTTTGGATCGACGTATGAGACGCGCCCGCGAAAGACCCGGCGTGGGTAAACGTCAGAAGTTATGTTCGCGCCGCTGCCGACGCGGACCGTCGCGAGATCCTTTTCATAGACTTGCCCGACTACCCAAACAGTTGAGAGATCAGTTACGCGCATGAGTTCCTTATTTGCTTCGATCACTTCGCCCGGATTCACTGTGCGACTGGTCACGGTACCCGACGATGGCGACGGCACTGTGACCTCAGAACTGATTTGCGACGTTGAATTCAGAGAGTCTATGCGCTGAGCTGTCATTCCCAGCAGCAACAACTTCTGTCTTATGTTCGCGACATTGGATTCCGCTTCGCGGTATTGGGCAGTAGTCATTTCCAGGTCCTGACGACTCGCCGCCCCAATCTCAACCAGCTTAATCGTGCGCATATGATGGCGGTGATGCTCGTCCAGCGCTGCAACCGCGGTGAGATAGTGCGACTGTGCATCAGCCAGTTCATTGCTGAACACGACCGCGACTCGTTGTCCTCTCTTCACGTTCTGGCCCAGCTCGGGTCCGACACTGCGCACAATACCGCCTACAAGAGAGACCACTGGCGTTTCCTTGTATGTATTTGCCTGGACGACGCCGGTTGCCATTTGTCCTGCCGCCTCGGATGACGGTCGCTCGCCTACGGTTTCGATCTTCAACTGCGCAGTCCGCAATTGCTCAGGAGTCAGCATTAATTTCTCGCCTCCGGCTGTTGCCGGCTGTTGCGCTTCTCCGAATGAAACCGAGCGCGGTGCAGGCACAGGCTTGCCGGTTTGCTTCGGCCATAAGAGCCATGCGGTAAACGCGACGACGACTATGGCAATCGCCGCCAACGTCCCAACCTGTACAGTTCGACGATTAGAAATCTTCGGTAGCACTTTGACTTCGGAGGTCTCACTATCAGTTTGTTTTTCGAGTTCTTCGTTCATCGTTTCATCAACTCCGGTGAAGCCGTGGCGCGTGCGATCTCGACTCGCGCGCTATAAACAGCAAGTTGCGCATCAATGAAGTCATTTTCCAACTCAATGAAACGGCGCTGCTCGGAAATAAAGTCCAGCAGAGTCTTTGATCCAAGCTCATAAGTTTGCCTCACCACATCAAGGTTGGCCTTGGCCGGTTCGCGTGCGCCAAGACGAAAGATCTCTTCTGCTCGGACCGCGCGATCATATTGCGCATAAGCCGCCGCCACTTCACGGCGTACAGTTAACTCCGAGAATTCACGCCGAGATTTGGCCGCTGCTGCGTCTGCGAGAGCCGCTTCGATCGCGCCTTGATTCTTGTTTCTAACCGGCAGATCCAGCGAGACGCCGAACTTCAAAAAGTGAAAGACATCCTGAACGGGCTGTAACTGGCCGTGCTCGTTCACACCGAAAACGGGAAAGCTGGAATTCATTCGTTGATAGCCGGCAGTAAGGCTGGCATCCAAACGCCCCTCCGCGCGAGCCTGGTCGATTCGCGCTGCGGCGAGAGTCTCGTTCGCTTTAAATGATTGCACATCCGGACGCTCGCGCAAGGCCTGCTCAGTAGCTTCGGATACAGACGGCAGTTGATCGATGAGATGCTCGAAATCGCCTTTTAAACGCAGCGGTTGTTCGGGCGGTATGCCGATCAGATTGCGTAATTCGAATAACAATACTTCGATTTTGCCGGCCAGGCTCTCGCGCATCGATCTCAGCCGATTGAGTTCGACCAGCGCCATATTTTGTTCCAGGGGCGGCGTGGCGCCCTCCATTACTTTCGCGGCAATTAGATTAAAGCTTTGTTGATTTGCCTCCACCAGTTCATCAGTGAATGAAAGCTTCATCGCTTGCGCCAGAGCCTCGCCAAACTTCATTCGCACTTCACCGGCAAGTAGCCGTTCGCGATTAGCAACTTCGCGCTCACGAACTTCGACTTCCCTTTCAGCAACCGCGATGCGCGTGGAACGGCGTCCGCCCAGTTCTAAAGGCAACATCGCAGTTGCCATCACGCTGTTGTCTTTGCCTGGTGGAATCTGACGCGTCCCTTCAAGGTCAACCTTTGGGTTCGCGCGCAGTCGGGCCTGTCGGGACCTGGCTTTGGCTGCATCAATCTCTTTACGAGCTGCTTCGAGCTCACCATTATGCGCCAGCGCATACGTGACCGCTTCATCGACGGTCATGCCGTTCGCCTGATCGAGATAACGTGAAACGTCCGGAGTCTGCGGGGCACGAGCCGTATCGGACAGGGCATTCGAATTCGATTGAGCAGATGCAATCGATGCCGAGATATCGACAACAGTGAGCAACAGACCAGTTACCAGAATCGCGACAACGAGCCGACGTAGTCGGCGACAGAGTGTAGCTCCGGGCGCAAGCCCGGGGCATCGTACACAAAAAGGAATCCGAGCCCCGAAGGGGCGACAGAGAATTTTTTCAGCCTCAGCTCCACGACGCCGATCGTCTGCCGCCCGCTTCGCGAGCGCATTCCGGGTGGGAACGCGGATCGCCGAGCTTACGTCCGGGCCTATTATTCTCCCGCCTGCTTCGGAGGCTCGTTGAGAGGTGCTGCTCATCTTGTGTTCAATTCCCAACTTTCGCACTGTCCTTCTTCAGTTCTCGTTCACGCAACCAGAAGAAGATTACCGGCGTCACGATCAGGACGTGCAGCAGGCTCGAAAGCATGCCGCCAAGCACTGGAGTCGCGAGCGGTTTCATAACTTCCGCACCTGCGCTCGTGCTCCACATGATCGGCAAGAGCGATGCGACCACCGTTGAGACTGTCATCACCTTTGGCCGCAGACGCAACAACGCGCCTTCCGTCACGGCTTCCAGCAACGAAGCGCGAGTTAATTGACCAACCTCACGGCGCTTTCGCACGACCGCTTCTTCCAAATAAATAACCATCACTACCGCCGTCTGCACGGCAGTTCCAAATAAGGCGATGAATCCCACCCAAACCGCGACCGAGAAGTTGTAGCCCAGGAACCAAAGCAAATAGATGCCGCCGGTCAGAGCAAACGGCACTGCCATCAGCACGTGCGCGGCTTCGAGCGCGGAGTGATAGGTGATGTAGAGCAAAGCAAAAATCACAATCAGCACCACCGGCACGACCAGCAGCAGACGGTTACGAGCGCGCTGCTGGTTTTCGTACTCGCCGCTCCATTCGATGTAATAGCCGGCAGGCATTTGTACCTGACGCGCGATCGTGCTCTTCGCCTCGTCAACGAAGCTGCCTACGTCGCGCCCACGCACGTTCAGCAGGACCGTGCCGCGGAGCAGACCATTCTCACTGGAGATCATCGTCGGCCCCTGCACCTGTGCGATGTCGGTCAACTGCGAGAGGGGAATGGGCGCGCCGGTGGAGGAGGTGATGGGAATCTGTCCGATAGCTTGCACACTGGCGCGAAACTCCGGTGCATAGCGAACCCGAACGGGAAAGCGTCGTCGGCCTTCGATGGTCATCGAAAGACTTGTTTCGCCGATACCTTTTTCGATGGCGTCGTTAATCACTCTCTCGTCGATGCCGTAACGCGCGGCGGCAACGCGGTTAAGATGAATATCGATATACGGAGCGCCACTAATTCTCTCCGCGTAGACATCGTTCACGCCCGGAATGTTCACTAATGTCTCCGCTATTCGCTGCGAGATCTGCTCCAGCGTCTTCAAATCATTGCCGAAGACCTTGACGCCGACTTGCGAGCGAATTCCGGTTGAAAGCATATCGATGCGGTTCTTGATCGGCTGCGTCCAGATATTCGTCACGCCCGGCATGCGTAGCTTCTCGTCGAGTTCGGCTATCAGCGATTCTCGAGTCAGGCCCTTTCGCCATTGCTCAGTCGGTTTCAGGTGAACCACGGTTTCAGTCATATTCGTTGGCGACGGATCGGTTGAGGTCTCCGCGCGCCCCGCTTTGCCCACGGCCCATTCCACCTCCGGCATGCTCTTCAGAATTTCGTCCTGCCGGCTCGTGATCTTGATCGCCTCATCGATGGAAATTGCCGGGTCGGTCACCGGCATGAACATCAAGTCGCCCTCGTTCAACGCTGGCATGAACTCTCTGCCGATTCCAGTAGCCAGAAAGATCGCACCGCTGAAGAGCAGGACGGCAAAAGCGACCGTTAGTACCCGGTGAGTCAAAGCGAATCGCAGCACGGGACGATAGATGAAGTGCAGCGCTCGCATCACAGGGTTTGCCAGCTCAGCGTGAAACTTACCCCGCAGCAGCAACGTGCAGAGAACCGGCACCAGCGTGACCGCGATTATCGTCGCGCCCACCATCGCGAACGTCTTGGTGAAAGCCAGCGGGTGAAAGAGTTTCCCTTCTTCGCCAGTGAGGGAGAATACCGGAATGAAGGCGAGGATTATGATTGCCATCGAAAAGAAGATCGGCCGTCCAACCAAACGTGTCGACTCCAAAACCGTCTGCCAGACCAGCTTTCTGTCTTTCGGATCCACCTTGCGCTGTTCGAGGAAGCGGAATGCGTTCTCCGTGACGACTATCCCCGCATCGACCAGCACTCCGATTGCAATGGCAATGCCCGAAAGCGACATCAGGTTTGAGCTAATGCCCATGTAGTACATGAAGAGAAACGCCAACAGCACCGCGAGGGGCAGTGGCAGAGTGACAATCAGAATCGAGCGGAAGTGCGCCAGGAAAAGGATATGGGCCAGCGTAACCAGGATTAATTCTTCAATGAGCGCGCGCTTGAGCGTGTGTGTCGCTCGGTTGATCAGTTGGGTGCGATCATAGAAAGGAACGACGCGCACTCCGGCGGGCAAGCCACTTTGAATCGCAGCGATCTTTTGCTTGATCGTGTCGATGACTTCCAGCGTGTTCACGCCGTAACGCGCGATGACTACACCTCCGACAGCTTCTTTGCCATTCTTATCAAGCGCACCTACCCGGAAGGCATTGCCGAGTTTCACATTGGCGACGTTTTTCACAAAAATCGGAATGCCATTCGGCGCGGTTAGGACAATGTTCTCAATGTCCGTGACGGATTGAATCAATCCAACGCCGCGCACCACCGACCATTGGCCTGCTTGCTCGACAACATTGCCGCCGACGTTATTGTTGGAATGCTCGACTGCTTCGACGACCATTGACAGCGGGAGCGCATATGATCGCAGCTTGTTGGGATCGACATCGACCTGATATTGCTGCACGTAGCCGCCGACGCTCGCGACTTCGGCCACTCCCGGCACTGAATTCAATTGATAACGGACGAACCAATCCTGCAAGGTACGCAAATCGCGCAGGTTCATCTGATCGCTTTCGAGTGTGTACCAGAAAATTTGCCCCACGCCCGTCGCGTCAGGGCCAAGTGTGGGAGTGACGCCCTGCGGCAGTTGCGCTGTGACCAGGTTAAGCCGCTCTAAAACTCGCGTGCGCGCCCAGTACAGATCTACGTTGTCTTCAAAGATCACATTGATCATTGAAAAGCCAAACGCAGAACTCGCGCGCACCACGCGCACGCTGGGGAGGCCCTGGAGATTGGTCACGAGCGGATATGTGACCTGGTCCTCGACTTCCTGCGGCGAGCGTCCGATCCAGTCAGTAAACACGATTACCTGGTTCTCGGACAGATCGGGAATCGCGTCAATTGGTGTGCGCAGCAGTGCCCAATAGCCCCAAGCGGCGAGGCCGAGATAGAGCGCGATCACCAAACCACGATTTCGCAGGCTCAGTTCAATTAGTCGATGAATCATCGCGCCGTTACGCTAAACGTGGTCTTCCCTTTGCCCGCCGGTCCTTCGTAAGCAAGCTGGGCCTGCCATTCACCACCGACTTCGATATTGACTTTGCCGCGATAGACGCCCGGCGTGTTGGTGGCAGTGAATGTCACAGTGTCAGTCATGGCGGCCATGCTGCCCATCTGCTGCATGTGAAAATTGAGCAACACAGCCCCAACATCGATCGGCTTGCCGGATGAATCAGAGAAAGCGAGCGTAATCTCCTGCTCGCCCCGCTTTAGTTGTCCGGTGCTGCTGGATAGAGTGGCTGTAAGGTTCTCGACAGCGACACTTTTGATAGGCGTGCCAGTCGATACGGTACTGTCTGACTTCGAGCCGCAACCGGCGATGACGAGTACGACAACAACCAACGTGACAATAAACAGCGATTTCTTCATGCTTCCTCCCAAATTCAAAATGACTAACGCTGGATACACGTTTGCCCACACCTACCCCGCGATCGATGAAGATCACACGTACAGGCGGACACACTACGGCCTTGTTGTAATCAGATCAGAAGGGCGAGATTGCGAAGATAAGCAGGCTCGGGAACTGGTGGACCATGCAAACTGTCGATGCTTTGAAATCGAAACGAAAAAATCGGCAGAGCTTGCGCAAGTGCCGGAGAGGATGACATTCGCACCGGCGAAGGCGGTGTCATGCGTAGACTGCTCGGCGGTGAGGTCGTACCGTTCTGAGCGCAATTAAGCGCGCAACATAACTTGGCGTCAGCAACCTCGGGCGTTTGCTGTTGCAGCAGCGCGGCCTTACAGCAATCCATGTCCATCATGCTCATGTCGCAATCGCTTTCGCCATTGGGCAGAGGCACGCCAGCGAACGCGCTGCCAACGAGCAAGAGCAAAAGGAATAAGGATGCGAGCCGCTTCTTCATGCTATGGGTCACTCTATGGGAAAGTGGTAATTCAAGTCAATCTTTCAATTGCTCGGCGCCTGGAGCAAGTCCAGAGGTAAGTATTCACCAACCATTGGGCAACGCTCACACCAAACGATTTGCGGGCCCGTTTGGGCCAGACAGTCTGGGCAAAATGCGCAAATTCACGCGGCCAGCGAGGAGAATTCCGCGACCGTCGTCGATCTCAAAGCGACACCCGGCGCAAGCGTAATGCATTCCCAATCACCGAAACGGAACTAAAGCTCATCGCTGCCGCCGCAATCATGGGGCTGAGAAGAATGCCGAAGAACGGATAGAGAACGCCTGCGGCAATTGGGACTCCCAGCGAATTGTAAATAAACGCGAAGAAGAGATTCTGCTTGATATTCCTCATGGTCAGCCGACTCAGGACACGAGCGCGAACGATACCGCGCAGATCACCTTTGACCAAAGTAACGCCGGCGCTTTTCAATGCCACGTCGGTTCCAGTCCCCATCGCGATACCAACGTGCGCTTGAGCAAGAGCAGGCGCGTCGTTTATGCCGTCACCAGCCATCGCTACAAATTTGCCCTTAGCTTGAAGCCTCTTCACTACCTCCACTTTCTGATTTGGAAGCACCTCAGCGACGACTTCATCAATGTTGAGCTTTTTCGCTACTGACTCCGCGGTCGTCCGGCTGTCACCAGTGAGCATAACGATGCGAATGCCTTCTTCGCGTAGCTGCCTAATCGCTTCAGGAGTGCTTTCCTTGATTGGATCGGCGACACCAAGCAAACCGGCGGCTTCACCGTCCACGATCACGAACATCACTGTCTGTCCATCGGACCGAAAGCTTTCGGCTTTTGTGGCAAGTGCCCCGGCGTCAATCTTCAAATCATGAAGCAGCGCACGATTTCCCAGGGCAACCTGATGACCGTCGATCTCGCCTCTCACTCCCTTACCGGTTAGAGAATCAAACGCGGTCGACTTGGCCAGTTCGACGCCACGCTCCTGAGCTCCGAAAACAATCGCAGACGCGAGTGGATGTTCGCTACCTAGCTCAAGGCTGGCCGCCATTCTCAACAACGTTCCTTCGTCCAAAGTTCCAGCCGTAACGATGCTCACGAGTTTCGGTTTACCTTCGGTGAGGGTTCCGGTCTTGTCGACGACGAGCGTATCCATCTTGCGCATGATCTCGATGGCTTCGGCATTCTTAAAAAGCACTCCACTCTGGGCTGCTTTTCCAGTTGCCACCATGACCGACATCGGCGTCGCCAGTCCAAGCGCGCAGGGACAGGCGATGATTAGTACAGCCACTGCATTTACCAACCCGTGCGCCATACGCGGTTCCGGTCCCCAGACACTCCAAACGATAAAGGTAATTACCGCAATGGCGACAACCCCCGGTACGAAATAACCAGACACCAGGTCTGCGAGTTTTTGAATCGGCGCACGACTCCGTTGCGCGTCCGCAACCATCTGGACGATTTGCGCCAACAGCGTTTCTGAACCAACACGCTCCGCCCGCATCAGGAAGGAGCCCCTGGCGTTCACCGTCGCACCGATCACTCGGTCACCCGCATGCTTTTCAACCGGGATTGGTTCTCCGGTCACCATGGATTCATCAACGGCGCTCGAACCTTCAACTATCACACCGTCGACAGGGACCTTTTCGCCGGGACGCACTCGCAAGAGATCGCCTGCCTGGACCTGATCCAGAGGAACGTCTTCCTCGTTGCCGTTTTCACGGATGCGACGCGCCGCTTTTGGTGCGAGGCCTAAAAGCGCTTTGATCGCAGCGCCAGTCTGACTGCGCGCGCGGAGTTCGAGAACCTGTCCCAACAGGACAAGCGTCGTGATTGCCGCTGCCGCTTCAAAGTAAACCGGCACTTCGCCGGACGGAGTGCGAAATGAAGGGGGAAAGACTTGAGAAAATAGTTTCGCAATCACACTAAAGACATACGCGACGGCCACACCCAGACCAATCAGCGTGAACATGTTCAAGCTCCGATTCACGATCGACTGCCAAGCGCGAACGAAAAACGGCCAGCCGCCCCAAATCACAGCTGGTGTTGCCAACGCGAATTGAACCCAGCCAAGCGTATGCATCGAGACAATTTGTTCAAGTGGGTTTACCGGAATGATTTCGCCCATCGTGATTAAGAGGAGGGGCGAAGTGAGAACCACGCCCACCCAAAATCGCCGCGTCATGTCCACGAGTTCTGGATTCTCTGCTTCGCTCAGCGAAACTGTGAGCGGCTCCAAAGCCATTCCGCAGATCGGACAGTTACCCGGAGCATTACGCACAATCTGCGGATGCATCGGGCAGGTATAAGTCTGACCCACCTTTGTTCTACTGGTCGATGATTCATGACGAACTCCGACAGGCTCCGAAGGCATCGGCTCTTTCGCTTTGTCGAGGAAGCGTGCGGGATTCTCCCGAAATTTGTTCAAGCAGCGGGTGCTGCAAAAATAGTAAGTTTGCCCTTCGTAGTCGTAAGAGCCTGCCGCTGTTTCTGGATTAACAGTCATGCTACAAACAGGATCTATTACAACCGCGCTGGCGCTATCGCGAGGCGAGGCAGGCGCTGGTATATGATTCGTGTCCGTGTCAGGCGACATTTCGCTATCTTCTCCAGGGCTGACAATACTGCGTCACCCGTCCTCCTCTGAACTTGTTGTTATTTTTGCTCCCACGAGATCAGAGCCACTCCACTTAATGTTAACAGGGCGCCGAGAATCTTCACCCAGCTCATACTTTCATTTAAGAAGAGCCATGACAGGAACAGAACAAGCAATACATAGCTAACTGAAATGCCTGTGGCCATGCCCACGGGAAGTTCAGCCAATGCCAGCACAAAGCAGATCGAGCCCAGCGCCATCAGTAGGCCGATAGGGGCGCCTAAAGGTAATGCTTTTGTCGGAACGTTAAGACTGCCTTGTTTGATCCACAGCGCAGGCACTGCGGTTACCGCCATCCCGATCGCCATCAGGAAATTCACTTGATACGGATTCAACTGTTTCATGCTGAATTTCTCGAGGAACGATGCCGTGCCTACCAACACTATATAGCCAACCAGGAAACCGAAGCCCGTTAATGATGCTTGCACTGTCAACTCCTTTCAGGTTATTGGCGTTACGGATTTGATGGGGGGGGTTGCGGCGTTCCCATATTGCCATGCGTGCCGTGCACGCTACCCATCTGCATCTTGGCCGGTCGGATTCGCAGAAACAGCCGCCACGAGACAGGATGGGTGCCATAAAACTGATCGAGCAGGGATGGCTTCGAATAGAGCGTCATGTCACTGCCGATAGCCATCGAGATCTTATCTGTATTCCAGATGTCGCGGGCGCCGCCAAAGGTATAGGCGCCGATGCGAAAGCTGGGATGCTCTTGCGTGATCCCCAAACGAGCACGCTCAGCCGCTCGCAGTAGATCGTCCTTGTCTACCAGTTCCAGTCGCGTGTAGAGATAGTCTTTGTCCAGAAAGGTGACGGTAGATTCCGCCGTGTAGCCATTCAAGTTGCCGACTTTGTTTGGACCGTTCAGGTGATTGCGACCCCAGACTATGCTCGTGGCCCAATTGCCACGATTGAATGGCCGGTTGTAACTAATCGACGCGGTGGTCCGTCGGACATCGCCAGGTTCTAACGCTTCGACATGTCTGAGAAATCCGTGGCTTATTTGCATCGACCAATTCCTGTTAGGCGCAAACGACAATCGTAAGGAACGAGAATTCCAGGGATGCGCTTCGAAGTTGTAGCGATTTTCGTCCGGCTCGCGACCATTGAAAATCGAACCCTCCAGCTTGAACCATCTATACGTGAAACCAGTTGTGAAGACACCAAAACTAATGTGGGTGGAATCTTGAAGGTGATGAGACAGCGTAGCCGATGGATTCTCTGACGCCGATGCACGATGCATGAATGCCGGCGGTCCAAGCGCAGGTTCACCCGGATAACCGAAGTAGGTGAACCATGTGCCTCGCTCTCCCAGAGCCAACGTGTACTGCGCCGACAACTCCATCCAAAGATCGTGTGGGTGCTGTCGATCGACGAGAGGCTGGCTCTTGAATGTCTCGCCCGTTTGAAAGAGCAGCGGTGAACCGCCACGCGCAAATGTAAACGGTTCAAAGCTGAACATGCCGCGCAGTTGTAAGGTCCCTTTGCCGAGCTTGTGAAAAGCCATCGGCATGAACCAATTAGCCGCTTCAAATTTCGTGACGCCCCGTGGCCCACCCTGTGCGTTTACTCCGACGACCGCATTGTAGTGAAACATCAGAAGCCAGTTGCCAGCCTGCTTGTCCATCATATATGTCGGCGAGGTGTCCGGTTGCCATGACGTGCCGGAACCCATCTGGCCCAAATCCATAAGGTTGGTCTCGCTGGCTCCCACTCGAATGCTCATCACGTCGCCTGACATGACGACCAAAGGTCCCATGTTCATCGAACCGCCGGGCATGTTCTCCATTCCCTTCATACGCTCCATCGCACCCGGCGATGGACGAGCTCCGGGCATCGGCATATTCATTTGTGACTGCGGAGATGCGCCTGGTTGAGCGCCAACTGAAGGCGAAGCTTGCGGCATTTGCATTCCCGGCATGTTCATTTCCGCCTTCTGTTGCGGAGAAGCTTGCGGATTTGGAGATGCTGCGGACATCTGCATGCCGGGCATATTCATTTCCATCTTCCCCGGCGAGGCCGAGGGCGACGGACTTGTCCGAGGCATATTCATTCCCGGCATGTTCATTTGGGTTGAAGGCTTAGGCGTCGGTGACGTCTTTCTTGCCGGCATTTTCATTCTGGCCGTCTTCATGCCCGGCGGATTGCCCATTTGAAGTTTTGTCGCTGACGTTCTGCGTCGCGTGGACCGCTTCTTTCGCCGAGTGTGCTTGTGCATTCCCGACATCTTCATTCCCGGCATATTCGCCGTGTTGGCTTTCTTGGCGCTTGGCTTCGTTCTTGTCGTGGTCTTTTTCTTTTGCGTTCCCTTACTACCCATCTTCATGCCCGGCATGTTTTGCATATCTTGTTGAGCCGGGACAACGATGGATCGGCCGACAATGACGGTAATGACTATCAATAACGAAATACCCTTGAATTGCATACTTCCCCCTCTAGATCGTTAACAGGTTGAGACTAGCGCCTCAGACTTCAAGCCGACGGCTGCGCAGACCTGCGCCCGCACAGTTATTCGCTGTGTGATCAGAGTTGGATCTAAATGCGGAAGGAGCTAACGAGAACGTACAGGGGGAGGCTGGAGCCTGGCGGGCTGTGATCGTGCAATTCCAGGAACGCAAGAGATGGGACAACGCTCTTCAACGAGCTCGCCGTTGCGTTAGCCGCAACGACTTGATAGGACGAAGCGCTTTGCCCGCCAATACTAATCGGAAAACTCGCACCGGATTGTGAGTGCATCATGCAGTGCGAACATGGGTCGTTTGGCTGCTTTAACACTTCAGCCAGCAGCTGATTGTTTGGCGTGACTTCCAGCGCACTCAACAACTCGCGACCTGCTTCCCGCTGCGAAGCAGTCGCATCATCCATCTGCATGTCGGTCACGTCCATGGTGATGTCCGACCTGTTCATATCGGACATGTGCATGTGGTCCAAGTGACCATGAGCTATCAATGGGCTCGGCTCACTGAGCCGATCGTCAAAGTGAGAATGCGACTTCTGCATCAAGCAGCAATCGGAGCTGCCGCTCACGTGCGGGCAAAATACCGCCGCCATCGCGCTGCCCCACATGCTTAGGATAATCAATGCACTTAGCGCGGCGCGCACCAACCTACTTTGTCTATTCGCACTCAAGATCAATCTTGTCTCTTTCGTGAACAGATTTCAGACTATACCACCGAACACCGATCCATTAACGACTGGAGCGGGGCAATTTTCCAATTAACATACTTTTTCCAGATTTGAGCCAACCCCTCACTGGCTGATATCGAGGGTATCCCCTGTCTTGTGTTCCTTAATCTGAAACCGCAGAAAAGCATAAATCGCCTGCAAGGCGTCAGGATTATTTGTCGAAAGTCGAACGGTGGCTCCGCGCTCAAGTTCCTCGAACTCAGAAGTGATTTCCCCCTTGAGCGATTGCATTACCGGCACCCCAGGCGGAGTCTGGTCATGAATCAGCATCGGCGCGTTGAAATTTCCCTCCGCGAACATCTTCGCAATGTGTCCAAGGTGCGTTCGGATTTGGTCGCGACTCTCAACATCGTCCGCGCTGTTGGCGGTTATTTTGATTGCGCCGCCGTTTGGAAGCAAGCGAAAGTGATGCGTTGTTTTCAGGTGATCAAAACCCATCACATGGTCGCCACGTTTGTTCATTTCGTCCATACTCATGTTTCCCATGCCGCTCTCTTTCTTCGGCTGCTGGGCGTAGGCGATCATAAGTGTCGCCATTGAGACCACGATCAAAGAGCTGAGTAATTGGTATCTTTGTTTCTTCATCTATTTCTTCTCCTTGGTGTGTTTTCGTTTTAGGGGAGACGAAACATATCTCGGCGAATTCGTTCGATTTCGGCTGACCGCGAGCGACTCCAGGAGACTGACGCGTTCACCTTTGGTCCGGCGAGCGAGTCGCATGTCCCAATCCCGCAAAGTAGAGCGCAATTCGTCGCGCAACTTGGTCAGGTCAAGCAGTTGAGATTCAACGTTCGACAATTTCTTGGCCGCTAGAGTTCGCACCTCTTGGCAAGGCGCGCCTCCTTGATCGCGAACCTTGAGAATCCTTGAGAGTTCATCGAGCGTAAATCCTACTCCAAGTGCGCGACGGACGAGCTGCACTCTGTGCACAGCTTCTGGTGGATATTGGCGATACCCGTTGGGTGAGCGACGGGGGCGGGCTAGCACGCCTTTCCGTTCATAGTGACGGAGCGTGTCGCTGCTAACGCCCGCAAGTCCAGCGAGCTCGCCTGAAGTAAGGTCTTCGTTCTTATTGAGGGTCATCATTTAGAGAATTGTAAACGCTGGAACCGATTCCAGTGTCAAGCATTATTTTTAGAGCTGACCGCCCGACTACTGATTACGGAATTTAGGGTTCTGGATCGTGGGACCAGAGCATCGCTATGGCAAATGCCGAACGCCTCAACTTTCACACGCACTTGCCCAAGGATTTGGCTCAGGTATATCGCGATCTCTCAACTCCGCATCCCCGCCGGGCTTCGTGCTCATGATTGCTCCTATTGATTATGAATGTCACTGGGCCACGCTTCCATCCAGTCAGATCGCGCTCTTGTCTTCACGCCTCTGAATCAATCGCTCACTGGATCGCCCGGCACCTGATTCGGTGGTATTATCACGCGTCCCCCAATGAGTTTAGCGGTCACTGCTCACCGTTCCTTCGAATCTGAGTCAACGATCGCCGTCAATCCTTCCGAAGTAAGTGGAGGATTTTGAGCGCCGGATCGATTCACTAACTGTCAACGTAAGGAGGTTCATTTTTATGAGTACCATTACCACCAAAGACGGAACGCAGATCTATTACAAGGACTGGGGCACTGGCCGGCCTCTGTTCTTTCACCATGGCTGGCCATTATCGGCCGACGACTGGGATGCCCAGATGATGTTCTTTCTCGAAAGGGGATATCGCGTAATCGCTCATGACCGGCGGGGACATGGGCGTTCGACCCAAACGGTCACGGGCAACGAGATGGACACCTACGCTGGTGACGTTAACGAGTTGGTGGAAAAGCTTGACCTTCGCGATGCTATTCACATCGGCCACTCGACGGGCGGCGGAGAGGTTGCGCGCTATGTGGCTCGGTCCGGCAAAGGACGAGTTGCGAAGGCAGTGCTGATCAGCTCTGTCCCGCCGATCATGTTGAAGTCCGAAAAGAATCCCGGCGGACTACCGATCGAAGTTTTCGATCAGATTCGCGAAGGCACAGCTAAGAACCGGCCCCAGTTTTATCAGGACATTACGCTTCCCTTCTACGGTTACAACCGGCCGGGAGCAGACATCAAGCAAGGTATAAGAGATAACTGGTGGCGGCAGGGCATGATGGGCGGAATCAAGGCCCAGTACGACTGCATCAAGGCATTCTCTGAAACCGACTTCACTGAGGATCTTAAGCAGATCGAAGTGCCGACGTTGGTAATGCATGGAGAGGATGATCAGATCGTACCTTTCGCGGATTCTGGGCCTCTCTCAGCCAACCTGCTCAAAAATGCGACGACAAAGTTCTATCCCGGTCTGCCACATGGCATGCCAACCACGCACGCAGATCAAATCAACGCGGACCTGCTTGCCTTCATCAAGGGCGAACAAGCTGCAGCAGTTTAAGAATCACCGTGGGACAGAAACCTTGCGGTAATAGTCCGCTTGAGGAACAATCATGTTTTCCAATTTCTCTCCGTTCACCAGGTTACACGTGGTTATCAGCCTGATTGGGATCGTCTCAGGCGTGGTGGTTATGTTCGGGTTACTCGTTGGTCGAAGACTCAACGGATGGAGCGCGTTGTTTCTGATCAGCACCGTGTTGACAAGCCTGACGGGTTTCTTCTTTCCGTTTCACGGTGTGACGCCCGCGATCGTCGTCGGAATCATTTCTTTGGTTCTGTTGGCGATCGCGATCGTTGCACGTTATGCCCGCCATCTTGCCGGTGCCTGGCGCTGGATCTACGTGGTCGCCGCAATGATCTCGCTGTATCTGAATGTCTTCGTTTTGATCGTGCAGCTCTTTCAGAAAGTGCCGGCCCTCAAAGCTTTGGCCCCGACGCAATCAGAACCACCATTCGCCGTTACGCAACTTGCCGTGCTGGCACTGTTCATCCTGCTCACTATCGTCGCCGCCGTCAGGTTTCGCGGCGAGCAACTTCGAACGGCCTAAGGCTTTGATCAAATCAACGATGGGAGTTCCTCTACGTAGAGGTTAGGGGTCGGTTACGGAACAGTCGGTATTTCGCCCAGGGAAATCTATCTGTTTTCTTAGTAAATCCACGCAGCAATTATGGAATGGTTATGGAATAGTCGGAAGTTCAAGGTCTGGATGGCCACGAGATGACCTATTTCGAAAACCTTTACCAAACAAGCGGTCGAACGTCTTCAAGCCGCCCTGGGATCGCTCCATCCGCGGGTTTCGTTGGACCAGGAACAAGAGAATTCGTGAACTCAAATCAGTAAACCTAAGTGCCGTTGCGCGGCTTTTAAAGCCCGGACTTCAGAAGACCGGGGTGTGAGATATCCTCTGATCGGGTGTTGTCTAGCGCAGCTCATTGTTTAGAATCTTGGCGAGGCGCGCACCGCAGGCTCTTCAACATTGCGGTGGATGAAGGCTGGCTTAGATCTCCGTTCACTAGAGCAGTGTCAAGAAATCTAATTCACGACGGCAATGAAACTCCGGATCCAATCAAGACTCGCGAACTTACCGACGAGGAAGCAGTGCGAGTAATCAAGGCGCTCGATACTGCCGAACGTCGGCACACCCTACCAGTGTTCATTGCGGCAATGGATACTGCCGGAACCTCCGCTAAATGTAACGGGGGCAACATACCGTGCGGCCCAGCGATGCCGGCACCAGCGCCGCCATTGCACTAGGGCGCGCCTGGTCGGACGTGAGGCCGGACTACCCGATGATGGGTGGCGGGCAGGCGTCACCGGCCCCGGGGGGCGTCAGATTCGTGTCCGGGTCGGTGAAGCTGAATTCGGGCGTGCCGGTGGAACGCCCGTGCAGGGTTGTGTTTGTGACGAACCAATAGACGCGCGCGCCATCCACGTCGCCGCTCGTGATCAGATTGCCCTTCGTAGTGATGTAATTGCCGACCTGCACGGCATTGCCCGTGTCGGAGGCCGAGGGCGTTGAATCGCCGGCCGCCGCTTTCCCGATCTGACCTCCGATAAAGGCTCCGACGATAACGACCACTGCTGCGATAATGGCGGCGATGAGGAGGGCCAGCAGACATAGAATAATGGTCGCGCAGCCGATGGCCGCGCCGGCCAGCACGCCGAGGAGAATCCCGCCAATCACGCCGACACCACCGCCAATCGTTGCGCCGAGACCTGCGCCGCAAACTTCATCCGACTCATAAAAGCTTAGGATCATCGGTGAGCCGAGCGCGTCGCCCGCGCACTTGATGAAGAACGCGCCGTTCTGCGCCAGAAACCAGTACATGGACTTGATGACGACATCAACCCGGTCGTGCATCGCGGTGAACGGGAAAAGCTCGTCCGAGGCCGAATTGAAACTCTCTTCGATGCCGTTGACCACGCCGGCCGAACAGGCCGCTAAGCCTTCGGGTTTTTCCAGACAGCGTTTGTAGTAAAAACCGAAGACGACCAATTCCGTGACGAGCGCGGCGGCGACGGCAGCAAGCCAAACGCCCGCCGGCGCGCTGATGCCGAGGATGGTCACGATGGTGGTTGATGTCACCGCCTTAATAGCGCCAATGATGCCGCCTATCGCGCCAAGCACAGCGAGAATGAAGGTGAGCACATCGTCGGTCGGCTTGCCCTGAGGGCCGCATGCGGGTTTTCCGTTAGACATTGATGTGTCTCCTCTCGCTAGCCGCGTTTTCGGCAATACCAACAAAGGATGTAGCCAATCAGAATGCCGATCACTAAACCGATGAAGGTCGCGATGATCGGTTGCTGGATTAAGTTATTGGCGTAAACCGTCAGGATGGCCGTCAGAATCGCATTGATGAAGGCCTGCAGCGCGATGGCCGCGACCCCGTAGTGCAGCCAGACGCCGACCACGAGCAGCGCAATCAACCAGCCGAGGAGCGCCAGCAGAAGGCCGATCCTCAGCACGTCGATCATGGGCAAGACCGGCAGCGTGAGTTGCGACTGAAGCATGCCGAAGAAGAAGCCGGCGATGCTGCCGATGATTGCACCCACCAAGGAGCAGATCGGCAACTTCCCGAAGATGGCTTTGGCAAGGGCGAAAAGTGCTTTCATTAGTTGTTAATCCTCACAACGTGCGTCAGCCCGTCAATGATGCTGCCGTCAGGCGCACGCCCGACAACCGTGACCTCTTTTTCAATGACCGCGCTCGCCGTGCCGTGCAGAGTGTTCGGCACCTCAATGCTTAAAGTCGCCTGAATCTGCTCGAAGGGCGCGAAATTACGCGTGCCCGGAGACACAGACGCGATCAACTCATTCGGCAGCACGCTCAAGGTCAACGGGCGCGCGGCGGCCGAGTTGTTCAGCACCGGAAATTGCACCTGAAAGTTGCGGCCGAAGTCGGTCGTATGCACGGCGAAGATAATCTGCGAGGCGTGACTGTTGAGTAGGTTTTTGTCATTCGGATGCTCAAGCTGGATGTGCACGCCAATCCGTTGATCTCCGGCCAGCAACGCTTGCGTCAGAGGAAAGAGCAGCGTGACCTCCTGCAACGGCGCGAGACTGATAACTTGCGTCGAGAGCGGCGTTCTTGGCAGCCCGATGCCGAAAGGCGAAGTGGCGACGTGGGCGAGGACATTCACGGCGCTCGCCGTCGCGGAAAGGTTACGCACCTTAAACTCCGGCTCCTTAAAGAGCGTGAACGGCGAATAGAAATTGGTCGTAATGTCCGGGCTGTTCCACGTCGGCACCAACCCCAGCGAGAGTTGCTCGTCCTGACTATAGGTGGCCGGGTCGGGACGATCAGGCGGCGTCTTAGTTGTGACGCAACAGCTCGGCCGCCCGGGCCTATGCAGGGGTTGACACCATGAACGGGAAGCCTGCGCCTCCAAGATGCGGGTCGCCATTGACGTGCCTCCTCTGTGGCTAAGACGAACAGATTGAACAGGCGCTCAATAAAACCGCGTGCCCCCCGGATTCGCTTTCAGATGGTTATGCGAGTTATCACTCTCAAGCGAGTTAAGACGCTCGCTCGAATGACCTGCCCTATGGTTGGCTCGACGATGGATTATGTCGCGCTTGGTTGCGAGGACTTCTTCGGTCTCCAACTTTGCGCGAGTCACCAGAAAAATTTGTTAACAGTGAGACTTGACTAGCGCGCGTATTAACCCTTAACGCCCGCACCGTAGCGCAAGCCCGAATCATTGTCAACAACTTTTTTTCGCTGCTAGGGGCGAATGATCTTAACAAGGAGCCTTTAGCCGCTTGACTTTCAATAGCTCCTCCCTTGAATACCAACAAGTAAGCGATTATCTGGTGACGGCAGGAGATAAACAACGCAGTTAAATCAGGCGTGAGGGATAGCAAAGCGCCATGGTTGTTCGGCCTCATGATAGAGTCTGAAGTTTTATGTCGCTGTTCTACCTACTATCTTCTGCTCTCCTGCGCTCGTTCGACGCCAGCCTCAATCGCCGACAACAGTGACGCACCGGGAGGCACTCCGGACAAATTACTCGTCACAGTGAGGTCGACTAGCGACGTGCCCACTTCGGCTTTCACCGACATGCCTTCGTCGTCGTAGGAAAGCGAGACCAGCGGCTCGCCGTACTCGCGAGCATCGTCTTCGTGATTGACACCTCGACCTCTATGCGAGGGGAGAAGTGGCATAATCTGCGCGAAGGATTGAAAGAGTTCCTTCGCAAACAGGCTCACGACACTGATTACACTTTGGTAGTTTTCAGCGATACGCCCCACCTTACTGCGCAATCGCTCGACGCAGCGAACTTTTGGAAAGCTTTTACGGGCATCAAGCCGGACGGAGAGACAGCACTCTACGACGGCTTCGCTCTCGGCCTTGATCAAATCGGCTGCCTGGCGCGCCATCGGAAAGCTGTAGTTCTTTTGTCAGACGGAGAAGATAATCAGAGCCGTAATTCACTCGCTACGATAGAACAGCAGGTTTTCAAAACCCACACGACTATCTACGCAGTCGGCATTCTCTTGCGCAAAAAAGATGGGCCAAGCACTCAATGGCGCGATCGTCAATTGCTCGAGACTTTGGCGCGCGAAACTGGCGGCTTAAGCTTTTTTCCGACAGCCGACACAATTGAGCAGGTGCTTTCAACTATCAATGCTGAAATCGCCGCCCAATACTCGTTTGGCTACTACGCAAACGATCATGCAACCGGATGGAAAACGACGACGGTTGAACTGACGCCGCAATTGAGAGACGCCGTCCTTCGCTATCCGGACAAGTATTGTCTCAAATAACTGTACCGGCTGCTGTTGACTTCATTCGAACCAGACTTGAAAGTTTTCGCCACATTGCGGCACTTGGATCGTATTTTGGACATCCTCTCGTTTACTGCGCGCTTCTGCTCGTTGATAAGGCCAAGCATCTCGTTCTTAACTGAATGCAGCGGGTCGACCCTCCGTCACAATCTTGAACGGCTCGCGGCTCTGAATCGCTCTGGTTTCCCCTTTACAAGTTCGAGCTCGTAGCGACGACGGTCCAGTACTTCAAGAAAACCCATCACGTTGTGGTCATCGACGACTATCTTTCCGTTGCTTATTGTTATATCGACCTCTGTTCGCTTGCAGAGTCTTTTCAGCGCGGCTTTATCAATGCTCTTCATCTCTCCCTGAGCTTTGATCGAAGCAAGATAGCGCGCAGCGCGGGGATGTTTCTCGGCGTAAGTTTGGATCGTGGAGAACTCAACAAAGTTCAGTTCCTTCTGGATTGCGGTTACATTGGTTGGTACCGCATCAAGGATTGCTGCTTGAAGCTTCCCCGCGAACTCGAATGCCGCAGGTCGGAAAATATGCAAGTTCTTCGAGTCGATAAGCAGGTCAAAATCCGAATCGAGTTTGAACGTCTTGTCTTTAACAAGCTTCAGTGCGTTCGTCGTTAGTTGAATAAGCCGGCTCTTGAGCACCCCCTTAAATTGACTAGCCCTTCGGACTGCCGTGACGTGCCGACTCTTCGCATCAGCAAGTCGAGCGAAGTAACAAAACACATCAGTGGGATCGTCGAGAGCCTTAGCGTTTGTTGGCAAATTTACAGCGTCATGAAGTTGCATCAGCGGCGCGGCAAGATCATCTGTTACGGGTACGTATAAATATTCTGTGGCACCATACTTTTCTGATGGTTCGTACTTCGATGGCGATGGGGACATCGCCTCTGCGATTCAGGTCTCTTACATAAACAATAAAAAAGGAACCATGCAGGAAACGTGTGACACCATTCACCGGCTGTTAATTGACGCTGGCTTACGACCGCCTCATCCAAATCACATTCGAGACCGAATCGTGGCTTTGACTGACCAACACAAGCTGGATCCTAGCTACGGCAAAAGAAGTCTGGCCACGCTCACTGCAGGAACCCAACCAGAAGCAGAAAAATAGCGGACGGGTCCCACACACACCAACTCATTTTCTTCCAGCTTCTATGTATGTTGACTGAGGGGTATAGATAGGGGTAAAGTCGGCACCGCCTTTTTGAAACCCGCGATTTTATTAGGCGCGCCCGCTTGGCTCAGTGGTAGAGCACTCGCTTCACACGCGAGGGGTCAATGGTTCGAATCCATTAGCGGGCACCATTAATTTTTGTTCCCCAAACTGAATCTCACTACTTTCTGACCGACTGCCACGACGAATACCACGGGCCAGATGCCTTAAGCGGGGCGAGACTGCGCGGCACTATTGTGGGAAAACTCCCGTTTTGGATCTTATTGCAGGATTGGATGGCCGCCACCACGACTGTGGTCGGCGGTTCTTTCGTAAAGCCGCCGATCATTGTAGTAGAGAATGAGATGCTCACCCTCGAAGCGAACCACATTCGAGACGCGTCCGAGGTCTCGATCGTGTTCAGCAATTACGAGAGCACAAGGATTGAATGCGAGCACCATGCCCGCCGCATAGATGAAACCACCCTGGTCATAATCGGTGCCGGCATATTGTTGTGCAGGCACGGCGATGTCCGGAGAGTACTGGCCCTCCCGATCCTTTATGCGATCGGCGCGCCCTATGAAAACTGTGTAGTCGGCAAATCGTATTCGGTTGTGATAACCGTGACGCTCGGCGACGGTAAAGAGATCCGCAAATCCACGATCAATAGCATTAAGAAAATCAGCGCGCGGCATTGTCCGCGCGAACACCGTAACGCCGCCTGGCGTGGTCGTGACTACCGGAAAACTGTCACCGGTAACTTGCTCCGCTCGAGCTACTAAAGCTGGATTTGTTGGACGAGAGTATCGAGCCGCTGCCTGGACTGAGAGAGCAACCGCAGTCAGCAAGAGCACTAAGGCCCTGGCAATATTATTGAATCTGCTTAACTTCATAATTCTTAAGACGACGAAACCCGTGTCATGCACGGGTTTCGTAATGCTGCCCTGCAATTCTCCTGGTAAACTCAGTCAGAACTGTTAAGGCTTCCTCCGATTACTGTTTTGATTGCTGTTACTCGGTGGTGGTTTCTCTTTGTCCTTATCGATCACTTTCGTCGGCGGGTCTTTGGGGGGACGATTATCATTGCCCTTTTGCGCCAACGCGCCGACCGAGAGTATCATGCCCAGCAAAACCGCCACCAAAATTTGTCTCAGCTTTTTCATATCCGTTTGCCGCCTCCTTGCGTCCCATTTATTCACGCTAGAGGGAGAGGCGGGGAGTTACGCGCTCTTCTGTCAGCAATATGGATGCCAAGAAAGCCGCGCTGCCAAACTTATCGGTCTGTTTAGGCAATGAACGCAATCGTTCAGGCTGCCATTCCCGTGTTTGGCCAATAATTCCATGTTTCCTGCACAGCCGCATTGACCGTTCGCGCTCCGTTTTCGACTATTTCAGCACCGTATCGTGCATTTGCGGCACTGATTAAGGCCTAGCGGCGCACCGCAACGCTGACGTTACCCACGTTGTTACTGTTGTCAAAAGCCCGCAGCGAAATCGTATGTTCACCGGCGCCGGCGACTGCCAGGTCCAGAGAATAACGCTCGCGTTGGCCGTCCGCGATCCCATCGTCCGGAAACACCTCGTGCCAGGCGCCGCCGTCGATACTAACATCGGCTCTTTTGATGCGACCCGTGGCGTCTTCGACATCAAAATTTATTCGTATGCGGTCGGCGGTGATCTGGGGCGTCGATAAAATATGGACGACAGGCGGGGTGTTGTCGATATCTACCGGCTCGCTGATTCTTTCTCCAGACAGAGCGTAACCCTGAGGATTGTCCAAAGAGTCCGACGCCACCACTTTGAAAACGTAACGGCCATCCGCAAGGCTTGCGCCGTCCACGGTGTAAAAGTTCTCCCGGATATGTTCTTTAAGCGCGCGAAAATTGGTTTCGTTCAACGAACGGTAGTACACCGAATACTCCAGTGTGTCAGAGTTTCGATCTTCTCCCTGCCATTGCAACGCGCGCGCCCCGCGTTGATAGACACGTCGCGGCGGTGCTTGTGCGATCATTCCGAAGATCGCTGGATCCAGACCTGACGATTCGATGTTTGGGTCGATTTGGATTTGCAGCTGTTGCAAAAGAGCGACGCCCGGAGGCAAGACTGTGATAGCCAGAACCTCCGGCGCCACATTGCGCGGCAGATAGGCGACACTCACGTCATCGAGTTGAGGTTCATTTCTACGCGCACCGCCTCCGCGCAATAGGGCGCGCCATTGAATGAATCGGGCTTTTGGACTGGTTATTTGGGAGCCCTTAGCATCAGCGTAATTTGCGCTCCAGTCACTCCAGGTAGTGTCCGGACGTTCGCTATTGCCGGTTCGCGTTTGTAATTCAATTGGCCCAGTTCCTCTCCACCAGATTCGTCCCCACGAGGCCACCAACTTTGCGTCACGTACCGGTGACTCATAGCTACCTTCGTTCACGGTTGGCTCGCCAAAGCGAAAGAGTTTCCCCTGATTACTCGAGGCTGCATATACACTGGGACCCCGAGCGATTAGCGACGAGATTTGCCCTTCACTGGATTGCAGCAAAAGAGTATCTCGGCCGTCGTTCGTAACGAAATAGATTCGGCCTTTATCAGATGTGCCAATCAATACGCCATCTCGAGCCGCCGCGATAGCAAAAGCGGTGACTGATGTTGAACTCCAGACGACGTCACTGCTGCCGTCTGCCATAATATGGAAGACTGCACTGCGGACGGTGGAAAGATCGTTTCGACTTCGAGCGGGCTGCGCCGCCTG
>Ga0137360_10000004_pt1 | contig 159031 bp, 138 predicted proteins | sample Mad1_60_16metaG_FD_104924 | JGI IMG/M metagenome (GOLD analysis project Ga0137360, IMG submission 104924) | Vadose zone soil microbial communities from Angelo Coast Range Reserve, California, USA - Mad1_60_16 metaG | ecosystem: Environmental > Terrestrial > Soil > Vadose zone | place: USA... | reverse complement strand
GTTAACCTCATTTTTCACCCCGCCGCTCACCTTAGCGGCAGGGCTAATCTCCCTCATTTCGAGTAGATTTCTAATTTGAGGCAACGAATCCCTTTCGAGTAGATTTTTTGTGAGGCAATTCGCACTCTTGTCGGGTGAGTCCCTCTAAACGATAATGAGTCCAGGATGAGTGCGAATCTCTCTACAGCGGAGCGTTATGGAACTGGATTCAACCGGGGTGGTTTCCCTTTTGCTGGAATCTTGCTGAATGAGACAGGTAAGTGGTCCGAAGAGACGTTTGACGCTGGTATTTCTCAAGTTCCAGGTTGGGTACCTAAGGAAATTAGCTCCAACGGCTTAGCCCTTCGCCCGACTTCAGAAGTCTTGGAGGCTTGGATTCAAGCGGGAAGCTTCGACGCGCCCGTATTGATAACGGATGCTACTTTTGTTTTCCCGCCGCAGCACTTTACGGTTTCTTCAAAGGGTGGAAGCGTCATACTTGAAAGTCACCCGATCGATCCGTGGCCGCAGATTCTGATTGAACTTACGTCTTCACCTGATGGGGTACCAACAGTCAAAAAATTCTCGTTTCGACCATCCGGTAACACGGTTTACGCCGAAATTCTATACACCCGTGCGCTTTACACAGTGAGCGACAGGGGAACTTGTCTTCTCGCATCAGAAGTTACTTCGGATGGACAGGTCATTGGTATTTCATTCAGTTTTCAGCCGTTATCTAAGGATGACGGTCTAAACAACCTCTACCGTGCAAAGATCGCACGTAAGCTCAAGTTCATCGAGAGCGTCTTTAACGTGACCTTGGCGTTACCGGAGAACATAACGCCTGATCACGTCCAATACATCGAGATGATCTTTCGCGGATTGACTGAAGGCAAATTTGTCAGTCGAGGTAACGGCATAACAATTTTCCTCAAGGGCACCGACATCGACACGTCGAATCCGCCTTTTTCCGAACCCGGATCCTTCGAGCATTATTCAGGCACCGAACAAGCTTTGCTTTACCCCCAGGCGCTATTAGACGTAGGCCCGTATTACTCCATACTGAGAAGGGCAGTAATCGCAAATCAGAAGAACTTGACTCCGTTGCGGGAGGGCAAAAATCTATGGGTGCGCTTTGAGGTGCTGGATGGACAGATTGGCTATCGCTATGAGAGGTACGCTCATCCTGACGCCCACAAACGCATCCAACAAAAGCTAAAGCATTTCTACTCACAGCTCGTTGCCGAGGAGTCCCTGGCCCTGGCCGAAACACTCTTGCAACCCTTGATCTTAGATGTGCCACCTGACGAGGCGATCAAGATTGCTGTGGGCTGGCTTGAATATCATGACTTCACGGATCGTTTTAGTCCGCAGGAGCCGATTATGGATGAGGCTCGATCTTGCTGGCGAGTACCAATCTATATCGTTTACGCCAGCGGCAAGGGTGCGCCTGTCGGAGAACTGCTTATTGATCTCAAGACCGGTTCCATTATCGACGAGCCCTCGCCGGAACTAATGTATCAAGAGGGTCTTGCTTTGGGGGAAAAGATCCTCCGTGTCGTCTAGAGACCTCCCTACTACACCCAAGAGACAGAGTATTCTTGCATGGCGGCGTGCCTTCGAATGGTGCTGGAGTCCCTCGGTGTGCTCAAGACTGAGGAGGAACTGCGTGTACTAACTGATTCGAATTTTGATTCTAAATATTTTCCTGGCGGGACCGAGGCCTACCGAGTGGTTGATGCTGCGAAGAAACTCGGTTTCCCGAATGCAACCAAGAACAACCTGACGCTGCAAGAGCTAGTTGCGCTGCTCATCCAAGGTCGATTTCCGATTGTTTATATCGCGATCCGCCTTCTGCCGAACACACCTTTGCAGACCCACGCAGTCGTAGTTGTGGAAATCAACCAAGAGGGAGTGCTCATCTTTGACCCGGTGCGAGGAGAGATTGTTCATAGCCAAAACGAGTTTAATGCGATGTGGCAGCTCCGCCGTGGACTTCACAATTTTGATAGAGTAAGCCGGACCTCGATAGTTGTCCTGCTTCTGTACCGGAGTCCCTCCCTGACAGGTCGAGCTACTGCCCTGTTTCGCCTCCTGCGTTCTCGTTTACCTTCCCGTCTCTTCTAGCAACTTCTTCAAATACCCCTGCCAGATTGCCGGCAACGTATGTGTGCCGTGACCACGTGTTTGATTGGTAATGGGCAGTAGAATGTAGCGTCCATGCCTGACGCGCTTGATCTCTCGTTCGAGCAGACCTAATTCCGGAGGATTGATGAAGTCATCAGCCGAGTTGATCGCCACCAGAGGCGCTTTGATCGAGTCGAGTTTTGGCCCCGGATTGTATTCGCGCGAAGAGTCGAGCTGATACAAAAGATCGTTTGCATCCAGGCGGGGCAGCGCCGCTTTCAAACGATCTCTGTAAAACTTGTCGGCGGCATCGCGCGTGGGCGCCTGCTTCTGCCAGAAAAGTGGGGCGCTGCCGGCAATTAGCAAAAGGTTCTCTGCCGCGACCAGCGCGCGCAGAGGTTGCGTCTTGTACTCGCCACCGAGCCAATCCGGATCGTCGCGAATCGCATTCATCGCCATGCGGCGCCAGATGCGATTGCGGCCGGCAATCTCAACCGGATTGCTTGCCAGCGGCATCAACGCATCCATGAAGTCCGGATAAGTCTCGCCCCAAACCCAGGTCTGCATCCCGCCCATCGAAGTTCCCATGACCAACCGCAGATGATTCACGCCCAGCTTCTTTGTCAGCAATTCATGCTGCGCGGCCACCATGTCGTCATAGGTGTAATGCGGAAAGCGCGCGTGCAGGCCATCGCTCGGTTTGCTCGAACCGCCGTGGCCAATACCGTCAGGCAGGATGATGTAGTACTTCGTTGCGTCAAGTAACCGTCCTGGACCAAAGAGCACATTGCCGAACTGCGGCGACAGAAACTGCGTTCCCGCGCCGCCGGTGCCGTGTCCGATTAACACCGCGTTGCGCACGACACCTGAACCATCAGACTTTGGCGTGCCGATGGTGCGATAGTGAATCTTCAGTTCCGGCAGCACCTCGCCGCTGCGAAAATGAAAGTTGGCGATGACAAAGTCGCCTTCGATGGGCGGGGGATAATTTCGCGGCACGGGTGTCGGGCTGGAGGTTTGAGCAGACGCTACGCTGAAGGCAATGTAGATCAGAAAGAGTAATGGAAAGACTCGTCGCATGAGCAGCTCCTTGACCTGGATTAGGATGGTTAAGCTTAACACTTTGTACCTGTGATCGGAGCGCGGACATCCTGTCCGCCGGCGGGCGAAGCACGCCCAGCTCTTGCTGGAAGGATCACTTTAGACAGTTCGCGCTACGCGCTCAGGCGGACAGGATGTCCGCGCTCCACTAGCAGAGGTTGCGCGCAAGCCAATGGCTTGAGTTACTATCATCGTCCAATTTCAAACCTGCTGCATCGGAGATATAGCCAATGAAAACGCTTCGTGGATTATTCTCAATCGTCGCGCTGCTTACTTGTTTGATCGTCCCGGCAGGTCTTGCTGTCGCGCAGCAAACACCACGCGGCATCACCCCTGAAGACTACTTCGCCTTTGAGTTCATCAGCGATCCGCAGATCTCGCCGGACGGAAAATTGGTCGCCTACGTATTAACGAAAATCGATCGAGCGCAGAACCGGCGGAGCACCTCGATTTGGATGGTTGCGACAGATGGCAGTCGCGCGCCCTCGCAATTCACCACTGCGCCGCAATCATCCTCATCGCCGCGCTGGAGTCCTGACGGAAAGACGCTGGCCTTTCTTTCATCGCGGCCTGAATCAACTTCGGCGCCCGCGCCGGTCCCCGGCAGTGCTCCGGCCGGAACCGCGGAGCCGCAGCGCGCCCAGGTTTACTTGCTTTCAATGAATGGCGGCGAAGCAAAGCGACTCACGAATCTAAAAAACGGAGTCAATGTCTTTCGCTGGTCGCCGGTTGGTCCGCGTCTGGTGGTCGTGAGTCGAATCGGGCCCAGCGATGGCCGCGCCGACAACAAAGATCGCAGCGACGTGCGGCATTACAAGAACACTTCTTACAAGTTCAATGATACGGGTTGGTTTGATGATCGGCGGACGCATCTCTGGATTGTCGATGCAAGGTCGGGCGAAGCCAAACAGATCACTGAAGGGAATGATTGGAACGACAGCGATCCGCAATGGTCACCTGACGGAACGCGTCTCGCTTTTGTCTCAAACCGGACGGGGAAAGAATATGAAGAGAATCGAAACAGTGATGTTTGGGTGATTAGTGCGGCGGGTGGCAAGCTCACAAAAATTTCCGATCACGATGAAGCTGATAATCAGCCGCGTTGGTCTCCGGATGGAAAATGGATCGCGTTTACCGGCGAACTGCACGACCGGGATCATCCGAAAATTTGGCTGGCGCCATCGGCGGGCGGTGCACCGTCTACTCTGGCCGCGAGCGGGTTGGACCTGATTCCCGGCGGCCTCGAGTGGTCGGACGATGGCCATTCGCTCTATTTCGAGACCGGCGTAAAGGGTGAATACCAATTGTTCCGCGTGGACGTGGCGGCGAAATCAATCTCACAAGTTACGTCGGGGGCGCGCGCTGTACGCGGTGTTGATTTCAATTTCGCCGGCGGCAAGATGGTTTATCTCGTCAACGACTTCAAGCATCTCGATGATCTTTACGTTGCTAACCTCGACGGGCGCAACGAGCACCAGTTAACCAATCTCAACGAAGCGTTATGGAAGCAATTAAGACTCGCCGATGTCGAACGGTTCACCTACAAGAGCGCCGACAACTGGGACGTCGATGGCTTCTTTGTCAAACCGATCGGTTGGCAGGCCGGAAAGAAATATCCGCTGATTCTCAGCATACATGGCGGGCCGGCCGGCCAATATGGCGTCGATTGGTATCAGGAGTTCCAGGTTTATGCCGCGAAAGGCTATGCGGTCCTGTTCACGAATCCGCGCGGATCCACCGGTTATGGTCAGAAGTTCGAGCGCGGCATTTTCAACGAATGGGGTGGCAAAGATTATCAGGACGTTATGAGCGGGCTGGATGCGGCGTTGCAAAAATATCCCTGGATCGATCAGGAACGGATGGGCGTGACCGGCGGCAGCTATGGCGGCTTTATGACCAACTGGATCGTAGGTCACACTGATCGCTTCACAGCCGCAGTCACGCTGCGCAGCGTTTCCAATTTCATTTCTGACGACGGCACGCGCGATGGCGCTTATGGTCACGCCCCGGATTTCGGTGGCGACATTTTTCAGAAGATGGATTTGTATTGGGATCGCTCGCCTTTGAAGTACGCAAAGAACGTGAAGACACCCACTCTGATCCTGCATTCAGACAACGACTATCGGGTGCCGATCGAACAGGGCGAGCAATGGTTTCGGGCCCTGAAACATTTCGGCGTGACCACCGAGATTGTTTTCTTTCCGCGTGAGAACCACAACCTGACTCGCACCGGCGAGCCCAAACATCTGGTCGAAAGTATGAACTGGCAACTCTATTGGTTCGACAGATTCTTAAACGGAAATACGAGTGCCGTGCCGCCGGATGCGAAGTGAAGCGGCTCGCGATTCGCTTGGCGGGCAGTAGCCCGCCTCTAAACGGTCCGGCGGATTATTTCTTGGCCTGCCTGTTGCTAGTCTCTACACGCAAAGCCGCTCGGCTGACCTGTTACGTTGCACTTTAGCAAGACTTTTGACACGAAATGGGTACAGTCTCGCGAAACGCGATCTAATCACAAGGCAGTTGAGAAGGGACAAAGGTCTTGATCCATTGGTGTCTTGCGTTTTGTTTGAAGCATCGACGATTTCTTGACGGAACGGGTTTTTACTCGCTGCATCTGTCGCAGCACGTCCTGCGAACGGTTTTCCTGTTGGCTCCGACGTTGTTGTTGGGGCAAATGGTCCAGGGCCAGACGTTGCAGCGCGGCCTAAACCAACCAACCGATCCGCAGTCCAGCCCCGCGGCTATGCCGCCCGCGCAAAGAACGGCTCCAGCGATAACGAATCCGCAGCAGGTTCCTGGCGCTGCCAGAATCAGCCCAGGCCTGTCCGTGTTAAGTCTCGAACAGGCGATCAAGCTGGCGATTGAAAACAACCTCGCGACCCTGTTGGCAAAAGAGCGACGCAACGAGGCGCGCGGATTTGAAAAGGAAGCGCGCGCGGGTTTGCTGCCGAATATCTCCGGCGCCGCTTATCAAGCGAGCATTACTGAGAACCTGGCCGCGCTGGGTTTCACACCTGGAAGATTTCCCGGCTTCAACTCTACTTTCATCGGACCCTTTAAAAACTTCGACGCTCGGTTGCGGCTCGAGCAGACAATATTCAGTTTAAGCGCGCTCAGAACCTATCAGGCGGGGCGCGCCGGCGTGCGGGTCACCGAGATGGAAGAAAATTTGGCGCGCGAACAAGTCGCTACCTTTACCTCGCTGGCTTATCTGGAATCGATGCGGGCCGATCGCACAGTCTCAGCGGCGCAATCAAATGTCACGCTAGCGCAAGCTTTGCTGAAGCTGGCGCAGGATCAGCGCGACGCAGGCATAGCCACCGGCGTCGACGTGATCCGGGCAGAGACCCGCCTGGCGCAGGAACAAGTCCGGCTGTCGCGCGCGCAGACCGATTCGGAGCAAGGTCGACTGCAGTTGCAGCGAATCGTGGGCGTTCCTTTGGGTGGTCCGCTCACTCTCACCGATCCTTTGCACTTTGTGATCGAAACATTGCCGGCGATTGAAACAGCCGTGGCCCAGGCTGAAGATACTCGCGCCGAAGTTCGCGTTGCCCAGGCGCAAGTCAGCGAAGCTGTTTATCAGAAGCGAGCCGCGCAGGCAGAACAACTCCCGTCGCTCGTGTTCCTCGGTGACTATGGTGTTAGTGGTATCACACCCACGAATAGTGATTTGCCTACGCGCCGCGCGGCCGTTCAATTGAATGTACCAATTTTCAATGGCGGCCTGACGCGCGGCCGCATCCAGGTCGCCAGCAGCCGGGCGAGCGAAGCAGAATTGCAGCTGGCCAGTGTTCGCGGTCAGATTGAAGAGGACGTGCGGTTGGCATTCGCCGGGTTGCGCACGACGGCGGAAACAGTGCGCGCGGCGGATCTGTCTGTCACCCTCGCTGAACGCGAATTAGAAATGGCGCGCGATCGCTTTCGGGCGGGTGTCGCCGATAGCATTGAAGTCGTTACGGCCCAAACGGTCCTGGCCAACGCGCGTCTGGATCAGGTAACTGCGCTGGCAGGTTATAACGGTGCGCGACTGAATCTGGCGGCGGCGTTAGGTCGAGCGCAAACGTTTCGCTGGTGAACTGTGAAGTCTCGGAAAGGATCAAAGACTCTGTGCTAACTATTTGAGTCTCTGTATTTCCGTGGTGAATGTTTTTGCTCTTGAACCTCACCACAAAGGCACAGAGTATTCACAGAGAACCACAGAGATTTTCGGTCAATTAACTTTAAAGAACAGAGATGGAAAGAAACGAGGATAACGACAAGTCAGTAACAGAGCAGCCGGAAGTTGCTGAATCTGATTCGCACGACGACACGGCTGCAAACCCCGCGGACTCCGATCTGGTTGACGAATACGGCGAACCGCTAAACGGTGAGCCGCACGTGCATCCCAGGAAGCGGCCTCTTTACAAACGCCCCGCTTTCTTAATTGGCGCCGCCGTCGTTCTGCTGGTTGTGGTCATTGTCGGATTGCGCTACTGGCTCTATGCGCGCTCGCACGAATCTACCGACGACGCTTTCATTGATGGGAATATCGTTCAGGTGAGCCCCAAAGCGTCGGGCTACATAACCAAAATCTATGTTAAGGACAACCAGAATGTGAACGCGGGCGACCTCATTGCCGAGATCGATCCGAGAGACTATGAAGCCAAAGTGGCGCAGGCGAAAGCGGCGCTGAATGCCGGACTCGCACAACAGAAACAAGCACAGACCCAGGTGACTTTGACTCGGGTTACCGGCCGCGCCAATGTGCAGCAAGCGGCGGCGGGCGTTCGGCAGGCGCGTTCCGGAGTGGCCGGCGCGCGGGCGGGCGCTGCCTCTGAGCGCAGTCGTACCAACCAGGCGGCGGCGGGAGTTCGCACCGCCTCGGCGAACGTCCAGCAGGCGCAGGCACAGGTGGCAGCCGCGATGGCTGAGGCCGCGCGAGCCAATGCAGATGTGCAGCGATATCAAATACTTTATGACAAGGACGAGATTTCCCGGCAACGTCTGGATCAGGCAATCGCCGCGGCGCGCACCGCAAACGCACAGGCAGACGCGGCCAAAGAAAGAGTCGCCGCCGCCGAAGCCCAAGTCAACGAAGCTCGATCGTCGACCTCCGCGGCCGCTCAAAATGCGCAACGGGCCCAGACGCAAATCAGCGGCGCGCAAGCACAGGTGAACGAAGCCGTGGGAAAACTCGCGCAGGCCAACACTGCCCCTCAACAGGTCGAGGTCAGCCAGGCACAGGCAGCTTCAGCTGGCGCCAATCTTGAACAACTGCAAGCCGCGCTCGATCAGGCCGAACTGGAACTGTCTTACACGAAGATCTTTGCCCCGGAATCCGGACGCATTGCGCGCAAAGCGATCGAGGTCGGCACGCTGGTCCAGGTGGGACAGCCTTTGATGGCCGTCGTGCCCGGCGATGTTTGGGTGACCGCTAACTTCAAAGAGAGCCAGCTTGCCAATATTCGGCCCGGCGAACCGGTAGACATCAACATCGATGCATATCCCGATAAAACTTTTAAAGGACATGTCGACAGCATCCAGGCCGGGACGGGCGCGCGCTTCAGTTTGATTCCGCCTGAGAACGCGACCGGCAGTTACGTGAAGGTTGTTCAAAGGATCCCGGTCAAGATCGTGTTTGACCCAAACCAGATCGATCCACAACATGTGCTGGCGCCGGGGATGTCGGTCGTGCCGGAAGTGAAAGTGAAGTGACTTTGGAGTTGAAAAGGACCTTTTTCCATTTCTCATTTGCCTGTTATTCGGGTGGGTGTGCGGATCGTTTGCCTACTTGGAAATAAAGAACGATCCACGAAATTACACGAATCGACACGAATAAAAAGCCCACAAATCCAAAATGGCAGATGCCAAATGACAATGGAAAATCTGTAATGAGCACTATTGTCGACCGACTGCCGAACAACAAGTCTGGACCACTGTCGACGGCGCGCGAGTGGACGCCCAGCTTCAATCCCTGGCTAATCGCCGCCGCGGTGATGCTGGCAACCTTCATGGAGGTGCTGGACACTTCCGTGGCCAATGTCGCTTTAACGCACATCGCCGGCAACCTGTCTGCCACTCCTGAAGAAGCCACGTGGGTTTTGACCAGCTATCTGGTGTCGAACGCGATAATTCTTCCGGCAGCGAACTGGCTGGGCCGCTATTTTGGACGCAAGCGATTTCTGATCGTCTGCATAACTCTCTTCACCCTGTCTTCAGTTCTCTGTGGCGCTGCCACCAGTCTGGGCATGCTGATCGTGGCACGGATCGCGCAAGGCGCAGGTGGTGGCGCCCTACAACCGATTGCCCAGGCAGTCTTGATGGAGAGTTTTCCCGTTGAGAAACGTGGCTCGGCGATGGCTGTGTTCGGGCTGGGCGTAGTCGTAGCGCCAATCATTGGACCGACGCTGGGCGGATGGATCACCGACAACTATTCATGGCGCTGGATTTTTTACATCAATATTCCGATCGGGGTTCTCGCGATTTTCATGGCCCGAACCTTCATCGAAGACCCGCCATATATCAGGGATCAGCGACCGGGCCGCATAGACTACATCGGCTTTGGATTGATGGCTCTGGCTTTGGGCGCCGTGCAGTTGGTTCTGGATAAGGGTCAGGAAGCAGAATGGTTCGCCTCGTCTTTTATTACCTGGGTCACCATTTTTGCGGTCGTGGCGGCAATATCATTCGTGATTTGGGAGCTGCGCTCGAACGATCCTATCGTAGACTTGCGGGTGCTGCTTAATCGCAACTTTGCGGTGGGCACTTCGCTGATGGTTGTGATGGGCATTGTGCTCTATGGCACTATTGCGCTCTTGCCTTTGTTCCTGCAGACGCTTCTGGGTTATCCGGCGGTATCCAGCGGAATGGCCGTCAGCCCGCGCGGGTTCGGGGCCATCGTTTCGATGCTGATCGTAGGCCGCCTCATCGGCAAGGTAAACAGCCGATATCTGATCATGTTCGGCTTCACTGTGCTTGGTTATTCGACTTATCAATTCAGCAATATCAATCTGGAGATCTCGATTAGCAGCATCGTCTGGCCCAGCATCATCAGCGGCTTTGCGATGGGGTTCATCTTCGTGCCGTTAACGACGATGGCTTTGGGTACCTTGAGTAACCAGCAGATGGGCAACGCGTCGGGCGTCTTTAATCTGATGCGGAATACCGGCGGCAGTGTAGGCATCGCGACAGTCACAACCTTCCTGGCGCGTTGGGCGCAGGTTCATCAGGCGTCGATGTTGGCGCATCTGACGCCTTACGATCCGGCTTATCAGCAAAGGCTGGAACAGCTCACACAGGGGTTTGCGGCGCGCAGCGGTTCGGTCGTGGCCCAGCAGCAGGCTTATGCCGGACTATATGGCATCGTAGTGCGGCAGGCAATGTTACTATCCTACGTGGATGTTTTTCGCCTGCTTTCATTCTTGTGCTTCTTGTGTATTCCGGCGACGCTCTTGTTCAAACGAGTCAAAGCCAGGGGCGGGGCCGTGCCAATGCATTGAAACCGTCGTCTCGGTTTGAAAACAAATTGAGTTGGTATAGCAGTCAAACAAGATTCGCGATGTTCACTCGAGCGGTAGTTACGATTGTCGCCTTGACGGTCAGCGTGCCCGGCGCTTACGCACAGCGAAAAAAGGCAGCGGCTAAACCCAAAACTGCACCGGCTCAGCCCGCTAACGAACTCTCGAAACTGCGGGATGAATACATCAATGCCACCAAAGAATATAAAGCCAGTTTGCAACGACTGTTGACTCTTTATCAGGACAGTGCCGGCAAAGCCGAGGAGCGCGTGGCCCAATCTAAAAAATTATTGGCGGACGGCTTAATTTCAAAACGGGAAGTCGAAAGAAGCGAGAGCGCGCTGGCCGAAGCTAATCTCAAAGTCAGCGGCGCCCAGCAACAAATTGCCACCGCTGATACAGCGATCGCGCAGACCCTAATCGAAATCGAAGGCGATAAGGAGATGGCGAAACTTGGCCGCGTGCCGAAGGGAAAACTGCTGAGAACTACTTCGTTTATTCGCTATAATGGAACCGGATCGTGGTTACTTTCGCAGGCGGGTAAGATCGAAGTCTTTTTTCAACAGACATTCAAGCGGCCTTTGCCAATCGCGGTGTTCGGCCAGGGAGCGATTCATAACCAGTGGCGACTTGACCATCATAATGCGATGGACATTTCGCTAAATCCCGACGGCGCCGAGGGACAGGCTTTGATGAATTTTCTGCAGGCGAACGGGATTCCGTTTTCGGCATTTCGGGGAGCGATTCCGGGCGTGGCCACCGGGCCGCACATTCATATCGGCATGCCCTCACATCGCTATTAAGTTGCGTCGCTCGGCGGTACAGAGCGACCGGATCGAACACTCAAACTGAGTAGCGAAGAAGTCGCACGATCGGTGCTCGGTAACAAGCGAGTGCAGAATCATGATCAGGAAGACGATTACTATTTCACGCCAGATGGGGACGGGTGGTTCTTATATCGGGCAACTGATTGCCACGCACCTGGGATTAAAGTATGTCGATCGTGAAGTGTTGCACCTGGCGGCGAAAGAATTTGGCTGTGATGAAGAGACGGTAGCGGCCAGGTCTGAGAAGATTTCATCTTTTTGGGAACGCGTCCTCGGGGGCTTATCGTTTGGCGGTGCGGACACCCATTACAATCCGCCGCCGCTGCGTTCTTTTACCGACCGTGAACTCTTCGAAAAACAGGTCGAAATTCTCAAACGAATTGCTACTAAGAATGATTGTGTCGTCGTCGGCTGGGCCGGTGTCTTCCTTTTGCCGCGACATCGCGGAACCTTCAGCGTTTTCTGTCATGCGCCTAAAAGCTTTCGCGTCAAGCGGCTGATGAACATCTATCCGGACCTGGACGACGAAAAGGCGCGGCTCTTAATTACTGAATCGGATCGCACCCGGGAAATCTATTTTAACGAGATGACGGAGCACGATTGGACCTGCGCCAGGAATTACAACCTCTCGATCGACACCAGCCTGATGCCGCTGGATCAGATTGCGGAATTGATTATCAAGCTCTCTGAACGTGAACGCGGGTAGCTGAGCGGCAGGGAGATTGTGTCCACAGATTACGCCGATTCCACAGATTGGACGAAACACCAAACGAAGCTGGCGAAGGACGCGTTTAAGCCGGAGTCCTGATTTCCATCTTAATCTGCGTAATCTGCGGATTTCCCTATTTGATCTCGTCCAACTTTTCCTTTGCTTGCACAATCATCCAGCGCATCCTGGTAAAATCATCGAGCGTCATCAACAAACGGGATCGCTCGAAGAAACCGCCTTCAACGGACGCGGCAACTCCGCCGGTGACCTGCTTGAAGACCAGAATCTCAAAATCACCCTTGGTGCGATAACGCGTTTCAAAGTGCGTGAGTTTCGTGATCGAGTCGTCGGATTTGGCGATCGTGTCGAACGCCTTAATCAGCGGGTCGATCTCGTCATAATCGATTAACGAACGAATTTCTCCTGCCGGGCCGCTGTCGGCAACGATAGTGATGACCACGCCCGTGGCCCTGGTCGAGTTATTGGTGTCGCGAATTTCGGTGGCTTCGACTCGGGCATAACCATTCTGCGCCCTTAACGTCGCGACATAGGTGTGTCCTTTGATCAGGATCGTCTCCATACGGCTCTCGAACTCTTCGAGCTGGTTGCGAGTCGCGTAAAACTGGGGGTCCCGCGGCGGCGGCACCCGGTCCCAGCGCCTTTGCGCACAGACCGAACCAAAACACACGAGAACCATTAAGGTTAAGAGAAGCAATGAGCGAGTTGAGCTCATACAACACCCCTTTCGTTTGTCTTTAGTCAGAAAACCTTTGGAAGAGATCGGGAGAGAGAACCTGTTGAGTGTAACCCCTGCGAGCGGGAAGAGTTCCAAAACTACATCCGCGTAGCGGATCTTGATCAGAGCGCTCAGTGATATTGACGCAAAACGGGCGACAGAAGTTACAAGTAAACCGTGAGCGATAGCGACCGGATCATAAACTCAACTTGAGCCTGCCATCCCTTCGCTACTGCTCGGCTTCTGTACCACTGGTCCACTTAGCGCACTGGTAACTAACGCTCTTTGGCGATCAGCTGCTCGGAGGTCGAATCATGCGGCCGGTCGGTAACCGGAAGCGGCGGCGGTGGATTAGCGACCAACTTCTCCAGCGCGGCTTCGACAACTTCGTTGATGCGATTGACGGGGACGATCTCCAACTCACGCCGCACGTCTTCGGGAATGTCTTTTAGATCAGCTTCGTTGCGGGCCGGCAGAAGGATGCGGTGAATTCCGGCGCGATGCGCGGCCAGAACTTTCTCTTTAATCCCGCCGACCGGAAATACCAATCCAGAGAGCGTGATCTCGCCGGTCATCGCGGTGTCGGGCCGCACGCGGCGGCCAGTGTAGAGTGAAGCGAGCGCGGAGGTGATGGTGACGCCGGCGCTTGGTCCATCTTTCGGAATCGCCCCGGCCGGCACGTGCAGGTGCACGCCATATTCTTTGAACATGGTGGGATCGATGCCGAACTCCTGCGCATGGGCCCACAGATAAGAACGAGCAGCCCGCGCTGATTCCTGCATCACTTCGCCGAGTTGCCCGGTAATAGTAAAGCCGCCGCCGCCCGGAAGCAGGGACGCTTCGATGAACAACAACACCCCGCCCATGTCGGTCCAGGCCATGCCCGTCGCCACGCCCGCGGGTAATTCTTTGCGTGCTTCTTCCGGATAAAAATGCGGCGCGCCAAGAAAACTCTCAATGTCGTCGGCGTCGATCGTGATTTTGTTCGTTTCTCCCTGGGCGATCTTCAAAGCAACCTTGCGTCCCAGGCGGCCGATAGTCCGTTCGAGTTGCCGCACGCCGGCCTCGCGTGTATATCGCGCCGCGATAAGATTGATGGCAGCGTCAGTGATTTCAAGTTGCTCGGGAGTTAAACCGTTCTCGCGGATTTGTCGCGGCACCAGATAACGACGGGCTATCTGTAGTTTCTCTCGATCGCTGTAACCGGCGAGCTGGATCACTTCCATGCGATCGCGCAGCGGCGGCGGAATTGGACCGAGCTGGTTAGCCGTTGCGATAAAGAAAACTTTAGAGAGATCGAACGGCAGATCGAGATAATGATCGGTGAAGGTATTGTTCTGCTCGGGATCTAAAATTTCCAGGAGCGCCGCCGACGGATCACCCCGATAATCGGCGCCCAGTTTGTCGATCTCGTCGAGCATCATCACCGGATTGTTGACCCCGGCACGCCGGATTGATTGCACGATACGCCCCGGCATCGCCCCGACGTAAGTTCGTCGATGGCCGCGCAATTCGGCTTCGTCGCGCACGCCGCCCAGACTCAAACGCTCGAAATGACGGCCCATCGCGCGGGCAATTGAACGGCCCAGCGAAGTCTTGCCGACGCCCGGCGGTCCGACGAAACAAAGAATCGGACTCTTGGCATCGGGCCGCAGCTTAATCACCGCCAGGAATTCCAGAATCCTTTCTTTGACGTCCTTAATGTCATAGTGATCTTCGTCCAGGACCTTCTGGCCTTCATTCAAGTCGAGTCGATCTTCGGAAGACTTCAGCCACGGCAACTCGAGAATGAAATCCAGATAGGTGCGAATGACGTGATAGTCGGGCGCCATCGCCGGCAATTTCTCCATCCGGTTCAGCTCCCGTTCAGCCTCTTTGCGCACTCCATCGGGCAGCAGGGCTTTGGCTAAACGCTCGCGCAACTGCGCGGCTTCGGCCTGCTCGCCGCCTTCGTCGTCGCCCAGCTCTTTCTGGATCGCTTTCATCTGCTGGCGCAGCACGTAATCGCGTTGCGCTTTGTCCATCTCGGTCTGGGCTTCGCTGGCAATCTTTGAACGCAGGCGAATGATCTCGACTTCGTGCGCGAGAAAATCGTGGGCCAGATGCATCAGCTCATCAACGCTGTTGGCTTCGAGCATGTGCTGCTCTTTATCAACGCCCAGAGTGAGAATCGAGCCGAGGAAGTACGCGAGCCGGACCGGATCGTCGGCACTGAGGACGACCATGCGGACCTCGGGCGGCACCTGCGGCAGGTAGGCCAGCGCCTGCTGAATCAACTGCTGGACGTTGCGCTTGGCTGCTTCGACTTCGTCTTTGTTCTTGACGACCAGTTCAGGGAGGATCTGCACGCGCGCGCGCAGGAAGGGCTCACGCTGCACCCATTCCAGTACTTGAATTCGATCCGCTCCCTGGACGATCAGGTGCAGCGTGTCTTCCACGCGCTCCATTCGCTTGATCATCACCAGCGTGCCGACTTCATAAAGATCCTCGGGTACCGCGTCGCCGTCCGAATTCTTTTCGGCCTTCACACTAAAGCAGGCGAGCAGTTTCTCTTCGCTGGAGAGCGCGGCTTCCACGGCGGCCATTGATGCGGCTCGTCCGACTGCCAGCGGGACCATAGTCTCGGGAAACAGAGTTGTGTTCTGCAGCGGCAGGACGGGAATCTCAAAAGGCACGCCCTCGCGTTTCTTTGGCGCCAGTTCCTTGTCAGTTGTTTTTTCTACTTCAGCCATTGGTTTACAAAATGAACTCGGTTGAAATCCTGCGAGAAGGTTGATCACCTGCGGCCCGCAGCGCTGGCGCGACCTTTTTGGCCTTCTTCCTCCTCAACCAGGCGGAGAATTAGCAGACCGTGATGATAGTCGCGTTCGACGGTCGCGTGTTCGATCGAGCGGGGAAATTGGATCATCTTTTCAAAACGGCTGTAGGTAATCTCGAGCTGGTAATGGGAGATCCCTTTGCCGCAAGTACTGTCGCGGCGCGATCCGCTGAGACGCAGGATCGGGCCGTCAAGGGTAACCTGGACATCTCCCGGCTCGATGCCCGCCAGATCGACTTTCACGATCCATCCATTTTCGGTGCGGTACACGTCGGCCGCCGGACACCACAAACGTCCCGAAGGGCGCTTGTCATGCGCGCCCTGAACCAAACGAAAATAACGCTCAAGCGATTCGCCGGACATAAGGACAGCTCCGATCAGAAATCATTGAAAGTCTTGGGGGAAAATCGAATGAGTGAATTATAAAGGTTTCGTCAGTGAATGTCAGGTGTGGCGCAAATTGTTAATTTGCGCGCGCAAGTTAACAACTCGCGCTACTTTCCATCATCTCCTATCGCTTCGACCGGACAGCAAGCCAGCGCCTCCTCGCACGCCGCGAGTTCGGTTTCATTTTCAGGCTGCCTACTGACGTAGGAATAGGCGCTTTTGAACGAGCGGGTGAAGTTTCCCGGCGCAGTTTCGCGGCATACATCACAATCGATGCAGGAAGAATCAACGTAGAAGGGACCGTCAGCGTTCTCCTTAACTTTGTCGTTTGGGTCAGGCACGAGTCCGCAGATTACGCAGATTTCACAGATTAGACAAACCGAGCAGAAAGGTAGAGGAACTCTTCGGCTCATTCGCATAAGTTAGTGTGGTTTTGTGAATCGGTCTTTAACTGGATAACCGAAACTGCGATCCACTAAGTCACACGAATCAATACGAAACTACTTCCGGCGACCGTGAAGGACCAACCAGGCGGCGGTTGCTGCTTGCTTCTCGTCGGTTCGCCAGGGCGGAGAGAGTGTTCGGCCCAGCTCGTTGAGGTTTTTCTTGATGCTGGAACTCTGCGCACCGAGTTCGATCTTCGTAACCTCTTCAAAGTCCCGATCTGGGAATGTTCGACGGCTTAGGCTGTTCGCGTCCGCCGCGAGATCCAGTACGTGGCGGAACAAAACCCCCTCGGCAGCGTGCGCGCGAATGTGAGAGTTTCCGATCCGTGCCAGGTCCTTGTCTTTGGCGCCGACGATTCCAACTCCAGATACTTTCATTCCCGCGGTCTGGAGTTCTTTGATCAAAAGGGCCAGCGCTTTTTGGGCGATGGCCGCGATCGCGCGCGCGGATTTCCGTACGGCTTTCTCACTCTCCTGCCACGGCAGATCCATTACTTCATGATAGGGCTGAGCTGTAGCGGGAATCCTGGGATCGGTCAGTTTAATCTCGAATTTCCGGAGGACGATTGGCGCATCGCGCGGCCCACCCAGAACGACCGTAATGGCGCGGGCCGTCTTGGCGCGGAAACCAATTGCGACGAGATTGGAATTCTTCATGGTCACCGCGATTGTAGGGGCAGCCCTTGTGGCTGCCCGCAACGACGGGCAGGGACAAGTCCTGCCCCTACGACGATCATCATTTACGGATGCGTCATCTCTTCCGGCTTAACCAGCTCATCAAACTTTTCGCCGGTTACGAGCCCTAATTCGATTGCCGATTCGCGCAAGCTAATCTTTTTCTGGTGCGCGTGCTTGGCAATTTTAGCCGAGTTGTCATAACCGATGTGCGGATTCAGGGCTGTAACCAGCATTAGAGAGTGACGCAGATGATCGTCGATTTGCTCGCGATTGATCATCAGGCCGGCGATGCAGTATTCGACAAAGCCGTGACTCGCGTCGTGCATCAGACGAATGGAATGCAGCAGATTGTGAATCATCACCGGTTTAAAGACGTTCAGTTCAAAGTTACCCTGTGAACCGGCGAAACCAATCGCCGCATCGTTGCCCAACACCTGCACCGCGACCATGGTCATGGCTTCGCTTTGCGTCGGATTAACTTTACCGGGCATGATCGATGAACCAGGTTCGTTCTCGGGAATAATTAACTCACCCAAACCACAGCGCGGACCGGAAGCCAGCCAGCGAATGTCGTTGGCAATTTTCATCAAAGAAGCCGCCAGAGTTTTCAAGCCTCCACTACAGAAAACAATTTCATCGTGCGCCGAAAGCGCGGCGAACTTGTTGGGATGTGATTTGAAAGGCAGCCCGGTTAGCTCGGCGATCTTTTTCGCCGCGCGTTCGCCGAATTCCGGATGAGCATTCAAACCAGTGCCGACCGCTGTGCCACCAATCGCCAGTTCGTAAAGCCCGGGCAGCGTCATATTCATGCGATCGATGTCGCGCTCGAGCAAACTCGCCCAACCGGACATCTCCTGGCCCACGGTCAGGGGCGTAGCGTCCTGCAGATGTGTGCGGCCTATCTTGACCACGTCTTTGAACTCTTCGGCCTTCGCATCGATCGCGCTTTTTACTTCCCGAACCCGCGGTATCAGCTTGTTCATTTGCTCGGCGGCGGCAATGTGCATCGCGGTGGGAAACGTGTCGTTGGACGACTGTGACAGGTTCACGTCGTCGTTGGGATGAATCGGCTTTTTGCTGCCCATCACGCCGCCGGCGATCTCGATCGCGCGATTCGAGATCACTTCGTTCGCGTTCATGTTGGTTTGGGTGCCGCTGCCCGTCTGCCAGACGCGCAAGGGAAAATGATCGTCGAGCGTGCCTGCGATCACTTCGTCGCACGCTTGCACGATGAGCTTCGCTTTTTCCGGCGGCAGCTTGCCAAGATCCTGATTCACCAACGCCGCTGCTTTTTTGAGAATGCCGAAGGCGCGAATCATCTCGCGCGGCATCACGTCGTTGCCGATATTGAAGTGAAGCAAAGAGCGCTCAGTCTGCGCGCCCCAGTAACGGTCAGCGGGCACTTCAATCTCGCCCATTGAGTCAGTTTCGATCCGAGTGTTTGGTTTAGTGGCTTCGTGAGACATTGGGTTTTGTGATTTGAGCCGATCCACAGATTAAGCAGATTTCACAGATTGGAAAAGAAGAAATTGAATTCTCGACGCGGGCATGAGCGCTCGAAATTCATCCCGATATCTTATATCCCCCGAGTTTTCTAACCTGCGAAGTCTGTGGATCATGAATGTCCTCTTGGTCCACATTATCCGCCTAAGGCTTCGCCGGTTTCCTTACCGGCGGCACAGCTTTGGGAATGTCACCGTCGTCGAGATTCAGTTGCTGGCTGTTTTCTTCTTTCAATTTCGGAGGACCGCTACGCAGGCCTGGCGGCAGCTTCGGCGCGGAAATCTTCACCGTTGAGAGGGCTTCGCTGCGGCGGAGTATCGCGCCGCCACGGCCCGCCACCCAGGCGTTCGAGCCGCCCCGATAAGCGACCCCAAACAAAGGTGAGCTCGTAATCGTCGGCTGCGTTTCCCAGGTAAGCCCACCGTCCCTCGAAGCCAGCACACGGCCCTGGTCGCCGGCGATCAGAATGTCATCGCGTGACGCGACTGAGATTGCAAACAGGTTTGTCTTTACGCTGCTCTCCATATCTTTCCAGGTGAGGCCGCCATCTTCGGTGCGCAGAATGATTCCCTTTTCACCGACGGCAAAGCCGCGTAACTTGTCGGCGAACGCCACAGCGTACAGCCACTCTCGCAAATTATGGGCAATGTCTTTCCAGGTTTCGCCGCCATCTTCGGTGCGCAGGATTGTGCCGCCCGAGCCTACCGCGACCCCATGCTTTTCATCGAGAAAGTGAACGTCTTCCAGCCAGGCTTTCGTTCCCGAGGGAACCAGACGCCAGGCGTTGCCGCCGTCTTCGGTCTTGAGGATGTGGCCGCGCGCGCCGACGACCCAGCCCAGCTTTTCAGAAATAAAGTAAGCGCCCAGCAATTCGTGATCAATACCGGTTTGCTGTGCTTGCCAGACGGCGCCCCCGTTGTCAGTGTGCAGAATCGTGCCCTTTTCGCCGATGGCCCAGCCATGCTTTTCGTCGCTAAAGGTGACCGCATCCAGACGCACGGTCGTGCCCGAGGGTCGCAATGTCCAGAGCTTGCCCCCCGATCTGGTTTCGAGAATCTTTCCGTGCTGCCCGACAGCCCAACCGCGCGAATTGTCGAGAAAGAAAATGTCCGCCAGATCGTCGCGCCCGCCGTCAGTCAGTCGTTGCCAGCCGATGCCGCCATCGTCGGTGCGCAGCAACAATCCATCGCTGCCGGCGGTCCATCCGGTGTTCTCGTCGGCAAAGTAAACCGTCACCAACCGCGGACTTGTTCTGACACTCGCCGGGAGCCAAAGTCGGCCGCCGTTACCGGTGCTCAATACGACGCCGTTGTCGCCGGAGATCCAACCATGTTGCTCATCTGAAAAAAAGACCGCGAGCAGGTCGTTCGTCATCTGCACGTCAACCGGTTCCCAGGTGAGACCCGCGTCGTCACTCATGATCACACGCCCACCGTAACCGACCGCGATCGCGCGCTTCGCGGTAATGAAAGTAACGCCGGTAAAAGGAAGCGCGCCCAATTTTACGGCTTCTTTCCAATGATGACCGCCATCAATCGTGCGCACCACGGTGCCGCGATCGCCGGTCGCCAGTCCGATGTTCTTATTGGCAAACGAAACTGAGTAGAGATGAACGCGGGTCGGACTCTTCTGCGTGGTCCAGGTCAATCCGCCATCGGCCGTCGCAATGATGCAGCCGTACGTACCCACTGCCCATCCATGCATGGGGTTGTCGGACGCAAAGGTTATCGAGTAGAGATGATCTTTGGTTGGGGCGCTGACTTCTATCCATCTTTCTCCGGCATTTTTCGTCAGCACTACCGTGCCCCGCGCACCGACAATCGCAGCGCGCTTCGGATCCTGCACGAAGAGACCATTGAGACTTGCGACCAGACGCGGATGCTGGCTCTCCCACTGAAAGCCGCCATCGCTGGTGTACAGAATTACTCCGTCGGCGCCGACCGCCCAACCGTGGCGCTTGTCGGCGGCAAAACGGATTGCGCTGATGGCGTTGCCTTGTGGTCGCGGGTTTTGCCATTCCCACCCGCGGTCGACTGTTTGAGCAAAGGTAGATGTGGCGCCGGCAACTGCTATGAAAGCCAACGCGGCCAACAGGCAGGCGGCGAATGGAAGACGCCTTGAGGCTTTGCCTCGGCACCGAGCGGAAAGGTCATGGGTCAAGCGCGCCGCACGGAGAAAGCGCGGCCCGCACTGACGAACTGATTTTGAAGACTTCGTTAACACGTGCTCTCGTTTGAGAAGTAACGCCGGATTTGTTGGTTGCCCGATTATAGATTTGTGAAAGCAGGAAAGCGAGGGCGAAGCGAGATCAGGACGGTCCACAGATTACGCAGATTTCACAGATTAGACAAACAGACTTGAAACGGGGGCTTAGCAATGCAGGCCGTCCAGGAAAAGTAGTCAGTCGGATCATCGAGATGATAATCGGTGAAATCTGCGGATGAGCGTCTCAAAATAATTCCGGACCGTCGGCAGGCTCATCTTCGGGCTCGGTTACCCCCACACGGTCCACGGCATCCTGCAGGACGCTGGGCTCAACATGGCCCAACGCGGCGATCTTGCGCGCCGCACGGTCGGCCGCTTCCTGAATTAAATGGCCCGCGTGACCTTGCTCCCAGATCCACTCGACCTGATGGCGCGCCGATGCATTGTCCAGACGTTTCCACCACTCATGATTTGTCTTGCGGCGAAAGCGGCCGCACATCGTCTCGACCACATAACGCGAGTCGGTATAAAGACGCACCACACAGGGTTCGGTCAATGCTTCGAGGCCGAGTGCGGCGGCGGCAATCTCAGCCTGCTGGTTCGTTGCTTTGCCCAGATAAGTTCCGAACGCCCGCCACAGTCCGCGAAATCCGAGCAGCGCTACCGCCGCCGCCCGAGTCTCGTCGCGGCCGTTGCCGAGGCTTGAACCGTCACAATAAATAGTGACAGACTTCGTGGGTTTGCGGTTAGGGTTGGTATCAGTCACGCGCAGGTTTAAAGATCGGCGATGGTCAGTTTCGTATCTGCATTCTTCCAGGCGGTTTCAAACTCACGTTGCGCGAGGACCGCCGCCGCATTTTTCTTTTGGGCCTTCAGGCTTTCCATCAATCCAAAGAGAGAACGTCCGCTGCGTTTGTTTCTTTCCAGATCGGCGCGAAACATCATTTCAGCGTCGACGTAATTTCCGCGGCGCAGCAAGTAGCCGCCCATTGACTCCCGGACCGGATGAAACCACTGCGGTGGTTCGTCATACGCCAGCGAGTCTTCATCTTTGATGCCCTTGGAAAAGGAGTCCAGAGCTTTCTGATAGTCATGCTTCGCTTCCGCGATCCGAGCGTCCAACACGTCCTGCGCGATCAAGAGAATTTTGTTGGTTGGATTCAGCGAGGCCATTGAGCTGGCCGGAACCGATTTTTCAGCTTGCAGAAATGCCCGCTGTTCCGCTTCGGCGCTGGCGATGTCGCCGCGCCCGGCGAAGGCCGCGCCGCGCGCCCAATGCCAAACGGCGAGGATTGACGGCTGCGCAGCATCGGGCTGGGCCTGCTTCATGATTTCATCCCATTGATGAAAGCGCTCCCACATTAGGATCGACTTTGTCAGGAACGGTTCGAACATCGGCATGCCTTTGGCCATGGGCCGCGTGAAGTCAACCAGTTTGTTCGATGCATCGAGTGCATCACGATAACGACCCTGCATGCTGTTGGCCACCGCCAGGAAGTCGAGATTATGCGCGTAATACATCGAGTAGAGACCCTGCACGCCGGTCGCTTTGAAATACGCCTCGTCAGCGGCGGCGGCTTCGGCATTGCTGCGCGCGGCCGCCGGATAATCGCCGACGCGCTCGTAGATATGCGCGGGCATATGCACGAGGTGGCCGGCCATCGGCATCAACTGCGGTAACTTTGGCGCGTACCGAAGCGCGCGTTCGGTATGTGGAGACGCCTCGACGGCGTGAATGTAGTAGTGAATCGCGCCGGGATGATTGGGATTGCGGCGCAGCACCGATTCGAGCACCTCGACTATTTCTTCAGTGCCCTCGGCGGGCTTTCCGTCCGCGCTCCAAAGCTGCCACGGCCGCAAATCCATCATGCTCTCAGCATAAAGCGTGGCCGCATCCAGATCGTCGGGATACTTCTTACTCAACTCGGCCATCGCGTCCTTATAATTAACGGCAAGCTTTTTTAGATCCGATTTGGGATCGAGCGAGTAACGCCTGGCCAGCGCTCCGATGTAAGCGCGCTCGGCCTCAGGTTTGTCTTTTGCCAGCGCCAGCGCCTTTTGCGCGGCGTCATAGGCGGCCTCTTCATGCGCCAGGTCGACCTCCTGATTGATGTTGGGACCCAACGCCAGCGCCACGCCCCACCAATCCATAGCCATTTGCGGATCGAGTTCCGCGGCGCGCTTGAACGAGCGAATGGCTTCCGCGTGATTGAAAGCGAACACCAGCGATAGCCCTTGATCGAAAAAACGCTGGGCCTCGGGGTTAGTAGTTGAGACGGCATGGTGCAGCGAGCCCAGGCCCGGCATGATCGTGACGGGTTTTTCGCCCGCGGCCATTTTCATGTCTACTTGCTGCGCAAAGATGGTGGTGCATAAGAGAAGGATGAGGGCAATGGCTAAATGACTTTTCATTCGGACCTCCTAACTCGTCAACGTCGACTGCCGGAGTCTGCAGCATACCCAAAGCGTTTTAGCACGAAACGGTTTGAGGACGAAACGACCGACAGTAATCATCGGAAGTGTTCGCCGAGAAATGTCCCAGTGGTCTCGTAGTGTGGCTTGGTGTTCTCTTTTGCGGGGACCAGAGCGATCCACGAAATCACACGAAACTGCACGAACAAAACCAGGTTCGCTTAGTGTATTTCGTGGATCGTTTTGCCTTTGGCGCGACTTCTGTCAACGGTACGACCACCAAAGTCTTGGAAGAGCCGCGAGAGGAGCGTATCATTTCAAACGATGCTCAATGCCGGTACCCTCACCTTCGAGGAGTTTGCCATGCGCGAACCATTGCCCCTGGCGACAATCCATGACGCAGTGCTCGAGTTTTTGCGCGGGCGCGACGATGCCGTTGTATTCGGCGCCCAGGCCGTTAATGCCTATGTGGGTGAAGCGCGCATGAGCCAGGACATCGATCTCATTTCCACGCGCGCGCTCGAACTCGCTGAAGAATTGCGCGAACACCTGAGTGACCGCTTTCACATCGCCGTCCGTGTGCGCGTGATTGGCGCCGGCAAAGGGTATCGCTTGTTTCAGATTCACAAGCCGCGCAATCGGCATCTGGTTGATTTGCGCACAGCAAAATCTCTGCCCCGCGCCGAACGAATCGAAGATGTACTGGTCATGTCTCCGCCGGAATTGATCGCGCACAAAGTAGTTTCGTATCACGCGCGGCGCGGACAACCGAAGGCCGGAACCGACTGGCGCGATTTGGCGATGCTGCTTTTGACTTTTCCAGAATTGAAGAAAGAAAAGGGCGCGGTCAGTGAAGCGCTAAAATCAATCGGCGCGAATGAAGACGCAATGAAGACCTGGAGTGAATTAGTAGTGCAAGAGATCGTTGAGCCCCATGATGATGGCGAGTTTGAATAAGGGACATTCATGTGTCTTGATTAGCATCGCTCGCTACCAAGGCTCCTGCCTCGTCCATCGCTTTCTTCAGTTCATAGATTTGCTCGTGGAGCTTTGCGAGTTCAGTTAATTCAGGCTCGTACCGATTTTGTTAAATCTCTCCTCGTCCGTCTCACCTCGCTGCAGAAGCATGTTCGCGGAATACATTCGCCAAGTCTTTGTTCGCTGCTCTAGCGACGACGGGTAATCCACCTTTTCAAGCTCCTCTTTTAGCAATTCGCCTTCACGATGATAACCCCTAAGTAGCTTTATTAGCTCCACGCGTTGCGGCCACTTTTTTAAGATCATCTCCAATGCAGTAATCTTTTTAGCTTTTCGTCCATCAAGTCGAACAACAGCGCGCACTCCGTAAAATGCAAGGAAAAATCCAAGCGGAAGCCCAAGCTGGATGACTACAGTTTTCCATCCGTCTCCACTTTGAATCCATTTCATTTTCCATTGTACTAATAGAATTACGAGGGTAAGAACGATAGGAACCATCTTTTCTTTTCCTAAGTGGACTAGGCCAGTTAGCCATTCACGAAGCCAACGTGAGAAATAAGTTATTAGGTCATGCATAGCGCCAGTCCTTCGTTACTCATTCACTTTGAGTGCCGCAAAAACGCCTCCCTGCGGAATCTCTACGGCCCCGACTTTCTTCATGCGCTCTCAAGAAAATTAGGCGGCGCGTAGAATCCGCGCTTTCGCAACGGCTCTGGTGATTGCTCTTCGCACAGCGCACGTAAATGCTTCATCGTTGCTGCTGCTGTTACCAGATAAATAGGTTGGGTGAGCGCTCCCACGTCTCGTGTCCACGGAGGCGCCTGCTGGTGTAAGCGCTCAGCGAGCAATTCCACCAACGATGCTGCGGCAGCAAGCGTTCGAAAGTCGACCGCCACAGGTCGGTGACAATCTGCCAGTCTCGGCCGCTCTTGTAACAGCTCCTGGGTCAGACTACGGAGCAAGACGGCGTTGCCGTTGATTGCTGCTTCCGCCAATTGTTCAATTTTTATCACTACGGGCCTCCCATAAATCGGCGAATGCATATTGGGCTTTAAGCTCGTCGCCGGGAATCAGATAAGGATTGGACTTCCCGCCAAATCTCTTCGCGTCTCCCAGTCATCTCGGCAAGCAACCGGCTAGCGTCAGCGACATCCACGTCGTCGCGCCAGGCGGAGAGCTTCATTGCCAGAAGCTGCCCTATGGACGGACTACGAACTTCAATCCCAGGCGCGGAGAAAATGGTCGGACCGTTACTAACGCCTATTAAATAACCCTTGGCCCCATCATTTAACCAATCTTGCGGCCAGTCATTTTCCGTCGCGACAATGCGCGCCAACTCCCTGACCTTTTGAACTTCGGTGGGCGCAAGGATAGCCACATCGACATCGCCGGTAGACTCGCGCGATTGGAAGCGCAACACCATCAAAGCGCCGCCGATTAGAACGAGTTCGATCTGAATGCCGGATTCAACGGCAAGCCGCCCAAGACGCTCAATGCCGGCGGCAATCTCGTGTCGAGTGAAGGTTCCCATGTTCTGAAAGAGTCCTGAGGAGTATATGCAAGGAGTAATCCTTCTAACAACGAATACTGTTGAGGCTAGTCAATTGTGGCTATTCATTCACCTTCAGCACCGCCAGAAACGCTTCCTGCGGAATCTCGACCCGCCCGACCTTCTTCATCCGCTTCTTGCCTTCCTTCTGCTTCTCGAGCAGTTTGCGTTTGCGTGAGATGTCGCCGCCATAGCACTTCGCGATCACGTTCTTGCCCATCGCTTTCACGGTTTCGCGCGCGATGATTTTCGCTCCGATGGCCGCCTGGATGGGGACTTCGAAAAGTTGGCGCGGGATTAGCTCCTTCATCTTGGTGGCCAGGGCTCGGCCCTTCGCGGCTGCTGTGTCACGGTGCAGCACCAGCGACAGCGCATCGACCGGCTCGCCGGCAACCAGCACGTCGAGCTTGACCAGATCGCTTTCCCAATAACCCGCGAGGTGATAGTCAAGCGAAGCGTATCCGCGCGAAGTTGATTTCAAGCGATCATAAAAATCCAGAACGATCTCGTTTAGCGGCAGTTCATAGGTCAGCATCACCCGGCTCGACGTGATGTATTCAAAGCCCTTCTGCTGGCCGCGCTTTTCCTCCAGCAACGCCAGGATTCCGCCCAGGTGTTCTTCGGGAGTAAGGATTGTCGCCCGGATGGCCGGCTCCTCAATCTTTACGATGCGGCCGGGATCGGGCATCTTCGCCGGCGAATCGATTTCCGTCACCTTGCCGTCGGTCGTAGTCACTACATAGCGGACGCCTGGCGCTGTCGTGATCAGATCGAGATTGAACTCGCGTTCCAGACGCTCCTGCACGATCTCCATGTGCAGCAGACCGAGAAAGCCGCAGCGAAATCCAAAACCAAGCGCGGTGGACGACTCCGGCTCGTAAAAGAACGAAGCGTCGTTGAGCCGCAGCTTGTCCATCGCGTCGCGCAGCTCTTCGTACTGGTTTGTATCCACGGGATAGAGCCCCGCAAAAACCATCGGCTTGATTTCCTGATAACCGGGAAACGGCTCTTTTGTCGGGCGCGCGGCTTCGGTAACGGTGTCGCCGATTTGCACGTCAGCGACGGTCTTTATCGAAGCGGTTAAGAAGCCAACTTCGCCGACACTCAAATGATCAATCGGAGTTGGTCCCGGGCGATTCACACCCAGTGTTTCCACCTGGTAATCGCGGCCGGCGTTGAAGAAGCGAATCTTCATGCCGGGCCGAATCGTGCCATCGATCACGCGAAACAGAACGATGACGCCGCGATACGAGTCGTACCATGAATCAAAGATCAGCGCCTTGAGCGGCGCTTTCGGATCGCCCTGGGGTGGTGGGACGTCGCGAACGATCGCTTCCAGCACCTCGGCTACGCCGACGCCGGTCTTGGCGCTGGTGAGAATGGCGTTGTGAGTTTCCAGGCCGATGAAGTGCTCGATCTGTTCGATGGCCTTTTCAGGCTCAGCTCCGGGAAGATCGATCTTATTAATTACCGGGATGAGTTCGAGATTATTTTCAATCGCGAGATAGGTGTTGGCCAGAGTCTGCGCCTCAACTCCCTGCGAGGCATCCACGATCAGCAAAGCGCCTTCGCACGCCGAAAGCGAACGCGAGACTTCGTAAGAGAAATCGACGTGTCCGGGCGTGTCGATCAAGTTCAGGATGTACTGGTGACCATCCTGCGCTTTGTAGTCCAACCTGACTGCGTGCGCCTTGATGGTGATACCGCGCTCGCGCTCCAAATCCATATCGTCGAGAATCTGCGCAGACATGTCGCGCCCGGTAACGGCGCCCGTTAACTCGAGCAGACGATCGGCGAGCGTCGATTTGCCATGATCGATGTGCGCGATAATCGAGAAGTTGCGAATGCGGGATGGATCCATTGGCGGTGGTCAGTTGTTCGTAGTCAGTTGTCAGCAGTTAGTAAATGGGAACGAAGAGGATTTTGCAACCGAGGAGGGACGACCGAGAATTTGTGAGTTGAGGGTAACGGGAAGCTGATTTAGGATACGTGGGTACGGGGTCGGACTAATAGAGGTTGAAGTTGTATTCAAGTTGCATCCACATTGACACCGGCTTACCGTCTTTGACTGCGGGTTTAAACTTGATTTCTTGGGCGGCTTTAATCGCGTTCTCGGTAAGTCCGTCAGGCAGCCCCGAAACGACCTGGATGTTTGTGACCTTTCCGTTCGCAGCAAAGACGCACCTCAAGATAACCGTGCCTTTAATTCTGTTTTTTCTGGCGTCTTTGGTGTACTTGGGCTTGGGCTTTCTTGCTACCCTCGCCTTTGTACCCGTGTCTTTGCCGCTATAGACCTCTGACGTGGTTTCTTGCGTCGTGTTGTTAAGGCTGCGAGGATGGCCCGGCGCCTCACAAAGACCGAGCCCGAGAATTACGAGGACGACCATGAGTTGGCTATATCTGTTCATGATACTTACGGGTGATGTTGCTTCAGTCGTTGAAATGCTCGTCGACGTATGCGCGCCCTTTCTCGGGCGTGTTGTACTCGCCGATCCAATCGGTGTTTTTGAAAATCCAGACTATGTGGTCTTTGACGAACTCGGCATATTTATTGTTGGGGCTGCCGTCCGAGTCAAGCAATCCGAGTTTCTTATTTACCTTCTTCATCAGTTCATTGTCGTGAGTAACGCTGGCCGCCTGGAACAGCTTGTGACGATTGTCATCAGACAGCGATGACGAACTGTCGGGAGCGGAAGACTTCGGCGACGAAGTATTGGTCGCAGAACCGGTCGTGTTTGAATTGCGATCCGAGCTGCGGTTGGAATTGTAGTTAGCGTTATCGGGCGCGGGAGCTTTTTGATATTTCCAATACACGAACCCCGCGGCAATCACGATTACGATCAGGCCGAGACATCCTGCGCCGCCACATCCGGCGCCAATCATTTGATTTCGGGTCATGGTTTTTGGCTTCTTGATAATTGAAGGAAGATTGAAGGATCTGCATTAGTCAGTGATCAGTTGTCGTTTAGTTTTACTCCCTCCTCCCTCTGGGAGAAGGGCTGGGGAACGGGGCATAGCTGGCGTAGTCATCTCAGGCCCTCTCCTTAGCCCTCTCCCAAACGGAGAAGGAGTTCAAGCAATAATCTAAAACAAAAAAGGTAGCGTCATGAATCTCAGAGTTCCGCCAGGTCGATCTGCGCGCGCTGCAGCTTCCCGCTGTAGTCGACGTAAATCGATTTCCACTCTGAGAAGATATCCAGCACCTGTGTGCCGGCTTCGCGATGGCCGTTGCCGGTGGCTTTGGTGCCGCCAAACGGCAGATGAACTTCAGCCCCGATTGTCGAAGAGTTGACATAGAAGATTCCGGTGTAGGTTTCGTTCATTGCATGGAACGCGCGGTTCACATCCTGTGTATAGATGGCCGCGGACAGGCCGTAGCGCACGCCATTCGCGATCTCGATGGCTTCATCGAGAGAATCCGTGGGAATCACCGAAGTCACGGGTCCAAAAATTTCTTCCTGAGCAATGCGCATGTCTGGGCTCACATCGATGAAGACTGTCGGCTCGATGTAATAGCCGTGTCCGTATTCGCCTTTGGTCAAGTGATGTCCACCGCAACCGAGGGTGGCGCCGTCTTCGTGTTGGCCGATGTCGATGTAGCCCATGATTTTGTGTACGGCTTCAGAGTTGATTACCGGACCCACCTCAACTTTTGGATCGGCCCCGTTACCGACGCGCAGAGCTTTAGCTCGTTCAACCAATTTCTTAGTAAACTGGCGGTACACTTTCTTGTGCACGATCAGACGCGACGAAGCGGTGCAGCGCTGGCCCGAAGTACCAAAGGCGCCCCAGACCGCGCCCTCGATCGCATTGTCGACGTCCGCGTCATCCAGGACGATGATCGCGTTCTTGCCCCCCATCTCAAGTGAGCAGATGGCGTTGCGTTCAGCACAGGCCGAGGCGACCGACCGTCCGGTGTCGGTAGAGCCGGTGAACGAAATCAAACGCAGGGAAGGATGACCGGTGATTCCCGCGCCCACAGTTTCCCCATAGCCGGTAACCAGATTCACGACCCCTGGAGGTATGCCGGCTTCTTCACAGGCTCTGACCAGATTGTAAGTTGAGAGCGGCGTGTCTTCCGCGGGTTTGATCACCACCGTGTTGCCGCAAACCAAAGCCGGGATTAATTTCCACGAAGGAATCGCCATGGGAAAATTCCACGGCGTGATCAAGCCGCACGGCCCAATCGGTTGGCGCACGCACATGGCGAACTTGTTTGGCATCTCAGCCGGGGTAGTGAATCCGTGCAGACGCCGCCCTTCGCCGGCCGCGTAGTAGGTGCAATCGATCGCTTCCTGAACATCGCCCCCCGCCTCTTTCAAGACCTTGCCCATCTCGCGGGTCATGTCCGCGGTGTACTTTTCCTTATCGCGGATCAGGATCTCGCCTACTCGAAACAGAATCTCTGCGCGCCTCGGCGCGGGTGTTCGCCGCCAGTCATCGAAAGCATTGGCAGCCGCGGAGACGGCAGCGCTGACGTCGTCGCTGATGGAAAGCGGAAATCGACCGAGCAGGTCGCGAGTAGTGGCAGGGTTACGGTTCTCGAGCCACTGGCCACTCTTGCTCGGCACCCAGCGGCCGCCAATAAAGTTGTGGTAGGTCTTGCTGCGGGTTCGTTTAGTAGCGCGGGGCGCGGTATGCGATTTTCTTGCCAGAGCTTTTTTTGATTGAGCCATAAGAGAGACCAAAGGTCAGAAGTCAGAGGTCAGAGATCAGAACTGACTTCTGACCCTCCGACCTCTGTTTTCTGAGCTCATCTGCCTTACTGATAAGTGAACTGAACGATCCGCTGCGCCACGCGGTTGAACTTTCGATCGAAATGCGAAAGGTTAAGCACAATTGCATCGCCCGGCTTTACTGACTCAACTACTCGCTGGAAATCAGCCAGCGTCGCCACGGGCACGCGGTTGATGCGCGTGACAACTTCGCCGGCAAAAATCTCATTCGGCCGGACGTCGGCAGCCAATCCATTGGGATCGACTTCCTTGACGTAGAGTCCTTTCACACCGTTCAAATGCTTCTCGGTAATCAGTTGCGCCGTTAATTCGCCCAGCGTCAAACCGATGCGCCCACTGCTGGTCTTGGCGCTGTCAGACTTATCCTTGGTGCCCGTAATTTCGACATCGCCCGGAGTAGGATCCTGGCGTTCGGCCAGGGTTACGCTTACCGCGCGGCGGTCGAGTTTGCCGTCGACATCGCGCAGGAAAGTAAGCGCCACCGTCTGTCCCACGGCCGTGGCGGCCACCTTGGCGATCAGATCGTTCGAATCCTGAACGGGCTGTCCATTAAATTCGATGATAACGTCATTCGTCTGCAGACCGGCCTTCATAGCGGGTGTTGGCTGAGCATCCTGCGGTACGTCGGCGACTATGGCGCCCCTGGCCTCCGGAAGATGATATACGCGGGCAAACTCTGCTCGCACTGCTTCCACGGAAACACCGAGGAAACCCCGCTTAACTTTTCCGCCTGAAAGGATCTGTTCGCAGACAAACTTCGCTTCGTTTGAAGGCAGGGCAAACCCGATCCCGTTGTAGTCTCCGGTGAGGGTCGCAATCTGCGAGTTCACTCCGATCGCTTCGCCGTGCATATTGACCAGCGGGCCACCACTATTGCCGCGATTGATGGCTGCGTCCGTTTGCAGGAAGCGTTGAAAGCTACTGAAGGCTTGCGAGTCGCGCTCCTTCTTGGAAATGATTCCGGCAGTTACCGTCTGATCCAGGCCGAACGGCGAGCCGATGGCCAGGACCCAATCGCCCACCTGGGCTGCATTTGAATCTCCGAATTTCATGACCGGCAAATCATGCGGTGCATCGATCTTGATTACTGCCAGGTCGGTTTCCTTATCTATGCCGATCACCTTGCCACGAAATCTTTCACCTGTCAGCAGACCAATCGTAATCCGTGTCGCGCCGTCGATCACGTGGTTGTTGGTGAGGATATAGCCCTTTGGATCGATGATGAATCCGCTGCCCACTCCGCGTGTCGGCCGCGGTTGCGGACGGCGCAGCATGTCGTAGAAGGGATTGCTCTGATTGCGTTCGGGTTTGTCTTCGTTATCGCCTTCGGCAATATCGTTTGAAACCTGCATGGTGTCGATGTTCACCACCGCGGGCTCGACACGGCTGGCGATTTCAACAAACGAAGCCGAGAGCGCTTCCGGCGCCCGCGCCGCGGATTGCGCCCCGTCCTGAGCTGCCGCCGGGTGGCCCGTCAAAATTGCGCCAATCCCAATGCCGGCAATCACACAGACGACGGCCATCAATGCGATCCACACGCGCAGTTTCCGCAGAATTGTCGCTTCGGCGTCAGTAGTTTGTTTGAAAGACTCGAACATGATTCACCGCCTTAGAAAATCTCTCGATCCGGGTTTTCACTCGGGAGCCACGCTTTTTCCAATATCCGGGGGAAGCAGGTCTTGGCAGTATAGCGAAAGGTAGCTGGAAAAACTAGAAGTCCGAGGGAGCGCAAGCTGCCAGCTTGCGCAGCCCGCAGTACGCGCGTCTCAGTCGAAAACGAAGCAGCCATCGAAACTCTCAGGGACGCAATAAAACTTTCAGCACGCCCGGTTCCGAGGCTCGGCCGATCGCGCTTACTCCATCGGCCAACGCATGTTCTTCGCTGATCAGGCTGGCAACATCCACGGCGTTTGTTTTGAGCAGTTCCAACGCCGGCGCGAAGCGCCCACAGCGTGATCCGATAACGCTGATCTCATCAACAACGATCCGGGCAGCGAGCAAATTCGTCGTGCCGTGAAAGGTGGACTTCAAGACCAGCGCGCCGCGTGGACGCAGCAGGTCCAGCGCCAGCTCGAATCCAGTCCCAGAGCCGGAAGCCTCTACCACAACGTCAAACTGCTGCGGCCGGAGCTTTGCCTGCTCACTGGTGATCGTTTCAATGCCGCGACGAGCGGCGATTTGAAGTTTGTGGGGATGTTTTCCTAGCAGAGTCACTGCGGCTCCAGTCGTAGCCAGCACTTGCGCGCAGAGCAGACCAAGCTTGCCATCGCCGATCACGGCGACATTTGCCTCCTCGTTGAGCTGTACGCGCTCGAGAATTCCACACGCCGCCGAGAGTGGTTCGACGAATACTGCGCGCTCGTCTGAAATCTCATCAGGCACGGCTAAGAGGTTCACCACCGGCAGTTTTAAAAACTCTGCGTGCGCTCCGTCACGTCCGACGATGCCGAGCACCGTTCGCTTCGCACAATGACGCGAATCGCCGGTAAGACAAAGATCACACATGCCGCAACCGGCGTTGATCTCGCCGACAACGCGCTGACCGGGTGTCAGTAGTCGGGCTACTGTCCCTGACTGAGGCAGGCTTTCGATCACGCCCACAAACTCGTGACCGATCGTTCCTTGAAAGCCTGCATAGCCACGCGTGATCTCCAGATCGGTGTTGCAAATCCCCGACAACGTCACGCGCACCACAGCTTCACCATCGGCCTCGGGCTCGGCGATGTCGTTGACTGAGAGCTTTAGCTTTTCGTAACGGAGAGCTTTCATATTCGTTTGTCAGTAGTCAGTTGTTCGTGGTCAATTGTACAACTATCTCAGAAGCATATTCCTAAACAACAAACCACTGACAACTAACTACTGACGCATTTCAAAACGTCTTGGTGCGTTCGTAGGCATTTTCGGTCGTTAGCTCGATCGTTTGTCCGCGACCGAAAACCTTGACGGGCAAACGCCATTCGATCTTCTCGCCGCCGGTCAAAGTTGCGGTGGCGCGGATCCACCAGTTGCCTTCGGATAGTTTCGCGACCGTCCGTCCGCTGTTATCGATTTGTGCGCGGACGGGCACCAGTCCCTTCATTCTTTGGGCGAGAAAATCATCGAAGGATTTTCCGGGCCGCACCGCCGCGGAATAATCTCGCTGGGCCGCCGCGAAATCGATCGGGTAAAGCTCTACCTGCGTGTTGACCGGCGTGGCCGCCGAATCGTTGCGCAGGGTAATCGTTATTTCTGAGGTCGCGCCCGAGTCGGAGGTTCCAGTCCGCGTCCAGGATTCGTCCGCCGGCAATCGCCGGTACACGTTCCAGCAGGCGAGAAATAGCGCGCCGACGAGTGCTGCACCGAGAATGATTCGGATGATTGTCATCGCCATGCTTCCGACCGAGAGCCCAGTTAGGGCCCGGTAGAACGGCCCGAATCCTCCGCAATCCTAAAGCTCCGTAGGAGCGAGATGTTTATAGCACTGAAGGTTCCGAAATGAATACTTGCTCCGGAGGAGCGAAATGATTTCGCTCCTCCGGAGCTTGATGTAAGTGTGGGAGATCAGAGCTATAAACATTCCGCGCCTAACGGCGCTCCGAACCGGGAGGCCTTCTATCCATCAACTCTGGAGAAAACAAATTGAGCGGCCGCGATCACTTCGCCCAATTTGTAAAGTTGAACGCAACGCGAATGCGCGATAATCTCAAGCCGTGAATAATCTCTGGGACGACAAGCTGCACGAAGAATGCGGCGTGTTCGGCATCTACGGACATACCGAAGCTTCGCGCATGACTTACCTGGGTCTGTACGCGTTGCAACATCGCGGTCAGGAATCGTGTGGCATCGCCGTCTCAAACGGCGAGCAAATTGTCTCAGAGCGTGACATGGGTTACGTCTCGGAAGCTTTCAACCAGACGCGCCTCGACCGGATGCCGGGAACCAGCGCGATCGGCCACGTTCGCTATTCGACCGCGGGTGAAGTCTCGCTGCGCGAATGCCAACCCTTTCTGGTTACTTGCCAGCACGGACAGATCGCGGTCTGTCACAACGGCAATCTGCCGTTTGCGCGCGAAGAACGAAAACAACTCGAACGCGAAGGCGCGATCTTTTCGTCAACCTCAGATACCGAAGTCGTGCTGCACGGCGTTGCGCGATCGCACGCGGCCAGCGTAGCGGAAGCGATTCCTGAAGTCCTGCGCCACACCGAAGGCGCGTTCTCGATGCTGTTTCTGACACCGACGGAACTGATTGCGATTCGCGATCCGCGCGGGTTTCGCCCGCTGGCCCTGGGCCGTTTGGGAGACGCCTGGGTGATCGCTTCAGAAACGTGCGCGTTCGATCTGATCGATGCCAAGTACGTGCGCGACATTGAACCAGGCGAGATGGTTGTCATCAACGAAGATGGGTTGCGTTCGTCGCGCCCGCTGAATGCCCAGCAACATTCGATGTGCATTTTTGAGCACGTCTACTTTGCCCGTCCCGACTCGCTCATCTTTGGTGAATCGGTCAACCGTTCGAGACACTTGATGGGAAAGCGTCTCGCGATTGAGCAGCCCGCGGACGCGGATATCGTCGTCCCGGTGCCGGATTCAGGGGTGCCCGCCGCGATTGGTTATTCGTCTGAGAGCGGTCTGCCGTTTCGCTTTGGACTGGTGCGCAATCACTACGTCGGCCGCACGTTCATCGAACCAAGGCAATCGATACGCAGCTTTGGCGTGCGCATCAAACTAAATCCGGTGCGCGACCTTATCGAAGGTAAACGCATAATCCTGATCGACGATTCCATCGTCCGCGGCACGACTTCAAAAAAGATCGTGCGCATGGTGCGCGAAGCCGGCGCGAAGGAAATTCACGTGCGCATCTCCTGTCCGCCGACAATCAGTCCCTGCTATTACGGCGTCGACACCCCCAACAAATCAGAACTGATCGCCGCGAACTATTCCATCGAAGGCATTCGTGACTTTATCGAAGCGGACTCGCTCGGCTACCTCTCACTCGAAGGCATGCTGGAAGCGACGGGAATCAATCCGAACTCAGCGTGCGTTGCTTGCTGGAATGAAAAGTATCCGACGCAAATTACGAGTAATGCTGAGACAATGCACTCACGTGAACAGTCGAGTGTGCCTGCGAGAGTAGCCGTGGAATTTTAGACCGATTCTTTGACATCGCAATTCGCGATGTTAAGAGGCAAAGATCGTATGGCGCAAATAGAACCAAGAGGAATAATCATTCCCAGCAAGGAAGAACTGCTTAGTGCCGCGCGCCGGAGAGTCAGCCTCCCGTCGGGTGAATTGTGGTTGGACTAGCAGGATGACGTGGATACGCTCTACATCAGCCTCAAAGAAAAAACGCTACCTACTCACAGTGACAGCGATTTCGACGGTGGGGTCGTCTTCGATTATGAAGCGGAGCAACTGGTGGGAATCGAAATAATGGATATCACCGGTCAGTTGAAATACGCTAACCCGTCGTGAGCTGCCTGGATGTTGGCGTTATCACTACGATGTCCGGCTAGCCGCGGCTATTCACCGACAACGACAAATGCCTCCCCAAGAGTTCCGAGACGAACACACTCCATTTGGCTATATAACATTTCGCAGCTACGGAACTTGGTTGCATGGAAAAAGCGGCTCAGTGGATCGCTTTCACAATGCTTATGGTACGTCCACGTTAACGGCCGACGCGAGACGCCTGCGCTACAATAGGCGCGCGCGCTCTCTCTCAAGCTCCGGTAACGCTAACGGCTCAGCAGAGAGCTTTCGTAGAAGAGGTGATTCGAGAAACCTGTGATATTCGTAAATGGTCTCTGTGGGCGGTGAATTTTCGCACCAACCACATTCATGCGGTAGTCACTGCTAACTGCAAACCAGACCCGGTGCTGAATGCATTCAAGGCGAATTCAACACGCCAGATGAGAGAAGCGAAGTGTTGGAACAGTGAAAGAAGCCCCTGGGCTCAGGGTGGCAGTGAACGGTATCTCTGGACTGAAGAACAATTGGTGAATGCGATTGCCTATGTTCACGACGATCACGGTGACCCGTTAGATTGAATAGCGGCGGCACAGAACCAAGCGGTAGCGACCGGATGCTATACTCAACTACCTGTTGAGACTCATCATTCGAAATTTAGTTTGGACGCCCAAAGTTGAGCATGGCATCCGGTCTCGGTTCTGTACCCTTAGTTCGGTCGCTAGAATCTGCTAACGAAACTCCTTGGCAGGTGTCCAGGAAGCCAAGTCGGACATGCGAAAATTCAGGCTGAAGATGACGTGAAGAAACGCATTGCGATCATGAAAACGATTTCGATGGCTGAAGCCCATGTGAAAGACGCTCGTAACTGGAGTTGAAGGTGTACGAACTGGATACGAGGAAGTTGTAAAAAAAATAGGCGACCTTGATGAGCTCAAAGACAGAACAACTCGTGGGCAAATCAATCCCGCGCAAAGAGGGCCGGAAGAAAGTCACCGGCCAGGCGCTTTACGTTGACGATCTGAGTTTCCCTCACATGCTGCATGGCGTGACCGTGCGGAGTTCGATCCCGCGTGGAAAGATCAAGAGCATTTCTTTCGATCAACCGCCCGCTACCGCAGGCGGTTCTGCCTTCGACATTCCCTGGGATGAATTCACGATCGTTACCGCCAAAGACATTCGCGATTTGAAGCTGGGGGCGAACTATGTCGCGCTAATCATCAACGACCAGCCTTATCTCGCAGACGAAGTTACTAATCACCCTGAAGAAGCGATCGTTCTGCTGGCTCATCACGATCGGTATTTGCTGGAAGAAGCTCGACGGCACGTGCGCATTGAGTATGAAGAGTTGCCCGCGATCTTTAATCTGGAAGATTCACTCGCGCAGAAAGAAATCATCTGGGGCGAAGGCAATGTCTTCAAAAAGTTTCTGGTCGATAAGGGCAATGTCGATGAAGTCTGGTCGAGAGCGGATTTTGTTATCGAAGGCGAGTATGAAACCGGTGCGCAGGAACAACTCTATATCGAGAACAACGGCGCGATTGCCGTGGCCAACGCGGACGAAGGCGTGACTGTCTGGGGTTCGATGCAGTGCCCTTACTATGTGCACAAAGCGCTGATCAAGTTGTTCGGTTTGCCGGACGAAAAAATTCGCGTGATTCAGACTGAAACGGGCGGCGGCTTTGGCGGCAAGGAAGAATACCCTTCGATGATCGCCGGACACGCGGCGCTGCTGGCATGGAAATCAGGCAAGCCCGTCAAGATGATCTACGATCGCGCCGAAGACATGGTCGCGACGACCAAGCGTCATCCATCGCGCACACGACACAAGACTGCGGTCACGAAAGATGGCAAGCTCATCGCGATGGAGATCGATTTCGTCATCGATGGCGGAGCGTACTGCACTTTGTCGCCGGTGGTTTTATCGCGCGGCACGATTCACGCCGCCGGCCCTTACTTCTGCCCGAACGTCCGCATTAAGAGTCAGGCAGTGGCGACGAACATGCCGCCGCACGGTGCTTTTAGAGGTTTCGGAGCGCCGCAGAGCATCTTCGCGCTCGAGCGGCATCTGGATAAAGTCGCTGAAGTTGCCGGTCTGACTCCGGAAGAGTTTCGGCGCCGCAACTTCATTAAAGAAGGAGAGACCACTGCGACCAATCAGGTGATTCACGAGAACGTCGACATGGATGGTTTGCTGAATCGCGCGTTCGAGTTGAGCGACTATCATGCTAAACGTGAACGCTTCGCCAAAGAGAATCTAAACAGTGCGGGCAGGATGCCCGCGAACCGCCGACAGGATGTCGGCGCTCCCAGCATCAAGAAAGGCATCGGCTTCGCTTCATTCATGCATGGCGCGGGGTTCACCGGATCGGGCGAGGTCTATCTGCAATCAGTGGTCGGCGTCGAAGCTACGCCGGAGGGATTAATCAGAATTCTCGCAGCCAGCACAGAAATTGGCCAGGGCACCAACACCATCTTTGCGCAGATTGCCGCCGAAACGCTCGGTCTTGATTACGATCTGTTCGAAGTGGCGCAGCCGGACACCGCCAATGTTCCGAACAGTGGCCCCACGGTCGCGTCTCGCACCTGCATGATCGTCGGCAAGCTGGTCGAATCAGCGGTGCTCGGTTTGAAACAGACTCTGGTGGGCAGTGGCCTGCTGGCAGATCAATTTACTCAGGCAGAATTTCAAAACGCCTGTGGCGCCTACATCGAAAAGTTTGGCGACTTAAAAAGCTTCAGCACGTATCAACCACCGCCGAATGTTTTGTGGGACGACGAGAAATATCAAGGTGATGCATACGGCGCATTTGCCTGGGCGGTTTATGTGGCGGAAGTTTCCGTGGACGTGTTGACCTATGAAGCGCACGTCGATGATTTTGTCGCGGTGCAGGAAGTTGGCCGGGTAATTAATCCCGTGCTCGCCGCCGGGCAAATTGAAGGTGGAGTGGCCCAGGCAATCGGAATGACGCTTTACGAAAGTGTCGTGTGGGAGAATGGCCGGATGAAGAACGGCCAGATGACCAACTACATCATTCCGACCGCCGCCGACATCCCACCGATTCGCGTGTACTTTGAAGAGAATCCATACGCTTACGGCCCGGCTGGAGCGAAAGGAATTGGCGAGTTGCCGATGGATGGTCCCGCGCCGGCGATCTTAAATGCGATCGAGAATGCGACGGGCCGGAGTTTTAGACAGATTCCGTTAATGCCGGAAGTTCTAATGGAAGAGTTGCTCAGAGACTGATCTCATGATACTCACCAGATTTTATCTGTGAAAGCACATCGATAATTCGGGGCGGATGATCCTTGATGCGCGGCCAACTAGTGGTCATAAGGACAAGCACGCTTAATTTTCTTCCCGCGAGATTTTGCTGATATCGCAGTTGTTGATCGGTCGTGATAAGCAAGTCGAAAGCGTCTTCGGCGGCGGCAAGCAAGGCACCATTTTCCAAGTTCGACCATCCCATTTCAAAAGCGGTTTGTATTGTGTGTGCAATCAGGTGATCTCTGAAAGGGACTGGAGTTCCTTGATCGAAGAGAATTTTCATCCCGCAGGGAAACTTATTCTGACCTTAAACTTCGGCGAGGCTCTGCTCGGCGTGCGCGAGAACGGCAACGACTTGTTTCGAAGTAACTCCAGGAAACCATTCCAGGAATTGATCAATAGTGGCTCCAGTTTCGAGATTCTCGAAGAGCGCCCGAACAGGTACGCGGGTTCCCCGAAAAACCCATGCGCCGCTTACCTTATCTTTGGCTCGTTCGACTTCCGGGCAATTAGACCAATCCAACATGCTACACATGATATGCTTCAGTTTCGGATCTGGGCAAGAAGTCTGCAGCATCAAGGCAGATCCCTTGGCCCATCTGATGCCTATTCCGATGGAACGAATCATTAGTGCCGCATTTTCGTTCTTGATAGGAACCGTCGGACTTTGGACGGGTTTTAAACAGCTGAGAAATCGAGTTGCGCTCAATAAGTGGCCGACGACACCAGGAAGAGTTTTTGAGCGCGGCACATTTCAGCCGGACATACCAACCTTAGGTCCGCCAGCTTTTCGCTATGCACCTTTGGTGAAGTACATTTACCAGGTTGGCGGCAAAGAATTCACCAACGATCGGATCAGGCCGAAGCGTATCCAGCAACCGCGGCACAACACCAAAAAGTGGGCGCAAAAGATGGCGAAGTCTTTCCCCTACGACGTCACGGTTCATTACAACCCCGAAGATCCCGGCGAGTCTTTCCTCCTCCAAACTTCCAGGCTAATGCTTTACATTGTGATCGCCGCTTCGTGTCTGGCCATTTTGTTTGGACTGCTATTTCTGCTAGTTTTTTCGAAGAATTGAACAAAGCGCGCCCTTGACCGACGTTCCGGACTGATTCGCTCAATGGATACACCAGGCCAAAAGACAAAGCTGACGGTGCAGTGCACCGTTAACGGTGAGAGCCGGACGCTGCATGCTTACCCAATGGAACGTCTGCTCGACGTGCTCCGCGAGCAACTGCGTCTGACTGGTACCAAAGAAGGTTGTGGCGAAGGCGAGTGTGGCGCGTGCTCGGTGATGATCGACGGCCGGATCGTTAATAGCTGTCTGGTGCCGGTCGCGCAGGTTGGCGGCGCGTCGATTCAAACCATAGAAGGAATCGCTACAGACGAGCAACTACATGCAGTGCAAAAGGGTTTCATTGAATGCGGCGGCGCCCAGTGCGGCATTTGTACGCCGGGAATGGTTCTGGCCGCGGTGAATTTGCTCGAGCGCACACCAAATCCGAGCGACGCAGAAATTCGTAACGGCCTGGCCGGGAACCTTTGTCGCTGTACCGGCTATATGAAGATTTTTGAATCGGTGGTGCAGGCGTGTCGGAAATGATGAAGGATGGTGGGTTTGTTTGTTCCCCGATCTAAAGAAAAGCGTCCATGAGCCGAAGCGGCGACAGGAGGTAGCCCCGGGCGTAAGCCCGGCACCTCTCTAATAAATAGGAGCCCCGCGGGGCGAAAGATAATTGCGTAGTTCGATGACGAAAATGGTATCGATCGAGAAACATCTGGCGCCCGCTTCGCGGGCTTGATCACTCTCTCACTGACATCACCCCGGGCTTACACCCAGGGCTAAACTCTGCCGCCGCTTCGCGGCTCGTTGACGCAGACATCATGCGCGCATTCATTCCTAAGTATGAGCTGGTGACCCCGGTATCGTTATCGGAAGCGCTAAACGTGCTCACTCGCGACGATGGTGCTTGGCGGCCATTCGCCGGCGGCACAGACTTGATGGTTCTGCTCGAAGCCGGCAAGCTGCCGCACAAGAATTACGTCAACATCTGGAACCTGCCGGAACTTCGTGGCATTGAAGTAACTGATAGTCAGGTTACGCTGGGCTCGCTGACTACGTATACAGAAATCCAGGACCACGAAATACTGCGCGCAGAGTTTCCCATGCTGTGTCAGGCGGCGAGTGAAACCGGCGGGTTGGCGATTCAGAATCGCGGCACCATCGGCGGCAATATCGTCAACGCTTCACCGGCCGCTGATTCACCGCCCGCCTTGCTCGCTTACGACGCCGAACTCGAGCTGGTCTCAGTCAAGGGATCGCGCACGATTCCTTATCATTCCTTCAACACAGGCTATAAGCAGATGGACATCCGGCCCGCAGAGCTGCTGCGCAAGGTTCGTTTACGACGCGAGTCCAAAGGTTTGACGCATTACTATCGCAAGGTCGGCACGCGCAAGGCTCAGGCCATCTCGAAAGTTTGTTTTGCCGGAGTGGCTCGGCTGAGTGGTGCTCAGATCGCCGACGTTCGCATCGCTCTGGCCAGTGTGGCGCCCATCCCGATCAGATGTTTCCAGACGGAAAACGCCCTGCGTGACCAAACGATCGGTGCTGCGGCGATTGTCGCCGCCAAGTCGGCTCTGGCGGCCGAGATTGCTCCCATAGACGATCTGAGGTCGACCAGAGGCTACCGGCTCAGGGTCTCGCTCAATCTGCTGGAAGATTTCATTCAGCAGCTTGCATCGCTCGTTCGCTAACCTCGCAGAGCGTTTCATCACGAAACCGCGTGGGCCAAGCGCGATCATAATGCCTCAGGCGCAAGCTGGCAGCTTGCGCTACATCGGGCTTGCGTTAGAATCGTGCTGTCGAGCCTCCGCATGAAGGTCATCTCTAACTCAGCAAAAGCTTTTCTTCTCGCCGCCCTCGCGGTAAGCATTCTCGTCTCATCAGCCCCCGTCTATGGACAGAGCACGCGGCCTGCCGCTGATGATAAGCAGTTCAATCTTCTGGTGCTCGGCGATTCGATAGCGTGGGGTCAGGGCCTGCGGGAAGAGCACAAGGCCTGGTATTTGGTAAAAACCTGGCTGGAAAATAATAGCGGACGGAAAGTGGGCGAAAGGGTGGAAGCTCACTCCGGAGCAGTCATCGGTTCTGTCGGAGACTCAGCCGGCAATCCCGTGCCGGTTCAGGATGGCGAAGTGAATCGCGGCTGGCCGAGTGTAAACGATCAAATAGAAAGCGCCCTTGGTTCCTATGCAGATCCGGCAAAAGTGGACTTGATAATTGTCGACGGCTGCATCAACGACCTCGATGCGCGCAGGCTGCTGAATGCCGTAAATACTCCCGTTGGAATCCGTGAGGCGGCCCAACAGAAATGCGGTCCGCCGATGGCAGCGCTGCTGAGCAGGATTACCAGCACGTTTCCCAGTGCTCACGTAATCGTCACCGGCTACTATCCACTCCTGTCTGAGAGGACAGAGAGCGATCTTTTCATGAGGGCGCTGGCGAAAAGGTTCTACACGGGCACCGCGCGCATGAACGACAAGCAGTTGCGCGCCAGGCTGATTGAAATCTCTCGTCAATGGTACGAGGGCTCTAATCAGATGCTGGCAGCCGCCGCCGGCACAGTCGATCAGCAGTTGGCCGCGAAAGGCTCGCGACAACGCGTATTATTTGCCGAGGTGGGCTTCCAGCCCGAGCATTCGTTTGCTGCGTCCCAATCGCGTCTTTGGGGGTTCGATGCCTCGTGGCTTAGAAAGGTGCTGGTGATTCTTACGCTGGGTCGAGTAACCCTGAAGACGAATGACGAACAGCGGAACCAACGTAACGCCAGTTGCAAAGAGACGTTTAAGCCACCTGCCGGCGAGACGAAGCAGCAAAAGGAAGCGAGAGAAAACCGGATCATGCTCTGCCGCCTGGCGGCGATTGGACACCCGAATCGAAAAGGCGCGCAAATGTATGCTGACGCAATCGGCCGGCAACTGAAGATAGTCATGAACAGTCCCGGATGGCTGCGAAGCGTGGGCGCGATCGGCGTGCCTGCAAACACAACGCCGTAAGATCTCGTGTCAGAAGCCCGACCGTGAGGGAGGGCACGTTTGAGAAGCTGGCCCTCCCTGACGGTCGGGCTACTGACACGCTATTAAGGAGAATCCCCAATGACGCCAGACAATAGTCAGTTTCGCACCGGAGTCATCAAGCCCGTGGAATGCCTGAAAGAGGGTTGGGTACTAATCAAAGATCAGTACTGGCTGTTTCTGGGAATTGTCTTTGTCGGTATCTTCGTTGGTGGCGCGGTTCCCATCGTCCTGATCGGGCCGATGATGGTAGGCATTTACATGTGCTTCTTTCGGCGGATGCGGGGCGAACCGATCGACTTCGGGATTTTGTTCAAAGGCTTCGATCACTTCGCGCAAAGCCTGATTGCCGCGCTGATTCAGATGATTCCCATGGTCGTCATCATGGTGCCCGCCTACATAATCATGTTTGCCTTGATGATTACATCATTGCCGCGTGGAGGCCGCCTGGATCCGGATGCATCGTCAAGGTTCGTAATCACGTTTCTCGGGTTTGAGTTGGTGTTCGTAGTGGTAATCCTCGTCGTCGGTATCGCCGTCAATATCTTTTTCATGTTCTCTTTCCCCCTTATCGCTGATCGGGGCCTCTCCGGACTGGAAGCAATCAAGCTCAGCGTCAAAGCGGGCAAAGCAAACTTTGGGGGCATCCTCGGACTAATACTGGTAAATGTTGGGGTCGGAATTCTCGGCGTCATGGCCTGTTATGTAGGGGTGTTCTTCATCATGCCGATTTCGCTTGCGTCGTATGCTGTGGCGTATCGTCGAGTCTTTCCCGCGCTTTCGCAAAACTTTCCATCGCCGCCGCCCCCCCCGCCGGGAAACTGGGCCGCTTAGCGCATGCCTCAACCCAATCTTGTCATTCGTGGACGCCGGGTCGCATTGCAGAATTCGTTGGGCCCGGCGTCGATCCATGTGAGCACCGGCCGAGTCAGCGCCATCGCTGATTTTGAAGATACTCCGTCGAATTGCGAAATAGTCGAAGCCGGCGAAGCCTCGGTCGTGATGCCGGGATTGGTCGATACTCACGTGCATGTTAACGAGCCCGGCCGGACTGAGTGGGAAGGCTTTGCCACCGCCACACGCTCTGCCGCAGCCGGCGGCGTCACGACGATCGTTGATATGCCGCTCAACAGCATTCCGCCCACGACAACACTCGATGGATTGAATGCAAAGCTGGCCGCCGCGCGCGGCAAGCTGTCGGTCGACACCGCATTCTGGGGTGGAGTCGTGCCGGGTAATACGAATGAGCTGGCTCAGCTCTGGGACGCCCGCGTGGTCGGCTTCAAATGTTTCCTTGTTCATTCCGGAGTAGACGAGTTTCCCAACGTCACTGAAAGCGATCTGCGAGCCGCGATGCCGGAACTAGCGCGTTTGGGTGCGCTGTTGATTGTGCATGCGGAGATGCCGGGTCCAATCGACTCGGCTTGCTGCCAGGCGCCGGATAGAGACGGCGAAGCCGATCGATCTTATGAGACTTTCCTGCGTTCGCGCCCCCGCGCTGCTGAGAACGAAGCCGTTGAATTGATGATTCGCCTGGGCCGCGAAACCGGCTGTCGGATTCACATCGTTCATCACTCATCGGCGGACGCGCTCGAGACATTGCGCATGGCTAAAGCATCGGGCGCGCGACTAACCGTCGAGACCTGTCCACATTATCTGCATTTTGCTGCTGAGGAGATTCAGGACGGCGCGACCGAATTCAAATGCTGTCCGCCGATTCGTGAACGCGAAAACCGCGAACAACTGTGGGAGGCCCTGCGTGACGGAACAATTGATTTGGTGGTTTCAGATCACTCGCCGTGTCCTCAGGATATGAAGTTGCGAGAGCGGGGAGATTTCATGAAGGCCTGGGGAGGCATTTCTTCGCTACAACTGCGCTTGCCGGTAATGTGGACGGAGGCAGACGCCCGCGGCTTCACGGTCAATCAACTGGCAGAATGGCTTTGCGCGGCGCCAGCGCGGCAAGTGGGCCTGGCGGCTCGAAAAGGCTCGATCAGAGTCGGCAGCGATGCGGACATTGTTATTTGGAATCCGGAGAGTGAGTTTCAGGTCGTTCCTGAACTTATTCAACACCGGCACAAGTTGACGCCCTACACCGGTGAGGCTTTGCGGGGAGTGATAGAAAAGACTTTTCTTCGCGGAGAGATGGTTTATGATGGCGGCGAGTTTAGCGATCCCAAAGGCCAACTTCTGTTTCGGGAAGAACACAGATAACTAGAGCCGTTGCGCTTTCAGCTCTTTCTTAGCGCCTTTGCGTGAAAGGTTATTTGGTTTTCGCAAGGCGCAAAGAACAAAACTAACGCCGCAAAGAAGGACGAACGATGGCAATGGACTTCACTGAATTAATCGATCTTGCTTCCGAACGCCTCGGCGGAGCAGTGCTGTTTGCCAACGACGAGTTTTTTGCGCCCAAAGAGAATCTGCTGAAGTCTGGCGCGCCTCTTTTTATCGAAGATAAATACACTGATCTCGGCAAGTGGATGGATGGTTGGGAATCGCGCCGGCGCCGCACGCCGGGATTTGATTGGTGCATTGTTCGTCTGGGTTTGCCCGGAGTAATCCGCGGGGTGCTGGTCGACACCAGTCATTTCAAAGGAAATTATCCCGAGCAATGTTCGCTGGAGGCCTGCACGATCGACGGCCAGCCGACGACCGAACAGCTCAGTGCTGAGTCGGTAGAGTGGATGGAGATTTTGGCGAAGGTGAATCTTAACGGTGACTCGCTCAATCCGTTCGCGATTACGAGCGAGCAGCGCTGGACCCATCTGCGTTTCAAAATCTATCCCGACGGTGGTGTAGCGCGGCTGCGTGTCTACGGAGAGGTCGTTCCTGATTGGCATCGACTGAAACAGTTTGGCGGCGAGTGTGATCTGGCGGCGGTGGAAAATGGTGGGATAGTGCTTTCATGCAGCGACATGTTCTTTGGCCACCGCCACAATTTGATTATGCCGGGCCGGGCGGCGAACATGAGCGATGGATGGGAAACCAAGCGCCGCAGGGGGCCGGGCCACGACTGGACTATTATCAAGTTTGGAACCTTGGGGCGGATTCGCCGTCTGGAAGTGGACACTTCGCATTTCAAAGGGAACTATCCCGAAAGTTGTTCGCTCGAAAGCTGCAACGGGGCGGACGTGCCGCTCGAGACTATTCAGGACCCGGAATTTGTCTGGAGGCCAGTACTGGCGCGCACAAAGTTACAAGCCCACACGCGTCACCTGTTTGACGAAGTGATGGACACTGGTGAGGTGTCGCACGTGCGCTTCAATATTTTTCCCGATGGCGGGGTAAGCCGGTTACGTGTCTTTGGAGAGATTGAAAGATAACCATGAAGACCATGTGCACAAAGATCGTAAATTCACTTTGTGTCTTCGTGACTTTGTGGTGATCGGATGCTCTTGATTAGCGGCCTTCAACAACTTAACGCGCTTGCGCCAGAGCAGGCGGAAGCAGAGTTGCTGAAATGCTGCGGCTCGCGAACCTGGGCGAACGCCCTGTCGGACGCACGGCCTTTTATCGATTCCGACGCACTCTTTCATAAAGCCGATTCCATCTGGCGATCTTTGAGCAAAGAAGACTGGCTGGAAGCTTTTCGAGCTCACCCGAAGATCGGCGAAGAAAAAGCAGCCGCGGCGCAATCAGTGCAAGCCCAAGACTGGTCGACGCAGGAACAGTCGGGGGTTCATGACGCAGCCACTGAGACAAAAGCCGCGCTGGCCGCCGGGAATCAGGAATACGAAGAGCGCTTTGGCTTCATTTTCATTGTCTGTGCCACCGGAAAAACTTCGAAAGAGATGCTGGCAATTCTGAATGAACGCTTGCGGAATAATTCCGAAACTGAGTTGAAAGTTGCCGCAGAGGAGCAACGGAAGATTACGCGATTGAGGATCGAGAAGTTGCTAAGTGATTGAGCGAGGAAGATCGATCTGGTTATTGCTAAAGAAACACAATTGGCGAATCCGAATTACGTTAGGGTTTACAAGCGCAAGAGTGCTGTTGCAGATATCATGAGTGCGGTTCTTAAACCAAAGTCCCCACTCAGACAAGATACTTCGACACGCGGCATCGAACACCGAAGAATAGGGCTTACGCTATGAGCGCGATTACTACACACGTTCTTGATACGTCACAAGGACGGCCTGCGGTCGGTATCCCGGTCACGCTGGAAGTCGAAGTAGCGGGAGGCTGGGAACTGGTAGGCAAAAGCAACACTGACAAAGACGGCAGGGTCTCTGATCTGGTTCCTGAAGAAATAATGCTGGCGGCCGGTGTTTACCGCTTGATATTCGATACAGCCAGGTATTTTGCGGCCCGTGAAATTGACGGCTTCTATCCCGAGGTAACGATCGTTTTCAAGCTTCGCGATCCGGCACAGCACTATCATGTGCCCCTGCTGCTCACCCCGTTTGGGTATTCAACGTATAGGGGAAGCTGACTTTTGATGTTCGACAAACTTTGAAGTTTGTCGTTCTTGAAGTCTAACTCAAGGGGGGAGCGACCAACCGAAGTTTGCCGGACATCAAGCGCCGTCATTGTTTCGCTTTGACAGCGCACTCCAAAATGAACATCAATCCTACAGTCCACGAATGGCTCAGCCTCATCGCGCGGTGGATACACGTGTTTGCCGGAATCATGTGGGTTGGCACCACCTACTACTTCACCTGGCTGGATGCGCGTCTGAGTGAAGAAGAGAAGGCGATGCGCGCGACCGGCAATACGGCGCAGCTCTGGATGGTTCATAGCGGCGGCTTTTACGTGGTCGAGAAGCGGAAAGTGCCCGATGAGCTTTCGCGTAAGCTCCACTGGTTTCGCTGGGAGGCTGGTACAACCTGGCTGAGCGGCATGGCGCTGCTAATCATCGTCTACTACCTTGGCGGCGGTGCCCTGGTTGATCGGGATGTGTCGGATATCAGCCTCGGCGCGGCAGTCGGAGTTGGCATCGCAGCGCTCGTCTTTGGCTGGCTGATTTATGACCTGTTGATGATTTCCCCCCTGGGACGCAACGAGAAACTATTCGCTGTGGTGGCCTATGTTCTGGTAGTGGCCACGTCCTACGGCCTCTCGCGGGTGCTAAGCGGTCGCGCCGTGTACATTCATGTGGGCGCGATATTTGGGACGATTATGGCCGCCAACGTGTGGATGCGTATTCTGCCTGCTCAACGAAAGATGATCGAGGCCATAAAGGCCGGACAAAAGCCAGACAATAGACTCGCCGCCCAGGCAAAGTTGCGTTCGAAACAAAACACGTTCATGGCCGTGCCGCTGGTTTTCTTAATGATCAGTAATCACTATGGCGGAAACACCACAGGCGGTTACGACTGGATACATTTGGTGGTGTTGATTCCTGTCGGTTGGCTGGCCGCGAAGTTTATTCGGCGGGCTTAAGAGGCCTGCCGTCTTTGGCCGTGACGGTCTCATATCCGCAACCCCTTATCTTGGCAGCCATTGATCCCGGAGTTGCTCACGACAGTTAGCTGTGAGCCGTCCTATGGCCTCATCGCTTTACTACCAATTACACTTTTGGGCGTTTGGTATGGATTACTTCGAGAGTCCTTGAAATGGATCGTGACACTCGTCTGGTTGTTTGACAACGCATTCTCAGAGGTTTTTGCAAGCACAAAGGTGAGGATTCCTTTGACTTGAGCGCCATTTGCGATCAGAGCTTGCGCGGTTTTCAACACCAGGTCTTCTTTTGCCAGATCCACTTTCTTACCTCTGGTTCCGGGCATCTCAACCAAGCCGTTGACATGAACAGGTTCCAGGGGTGTAGGAGTCTGACGGCCCGGATAAACAACTTCCAGGCTCCAACCCTGGGCGGTGGTCGGCGATCCGGTATTTGTAATTGAAACAACGACCGAAACAGCCAGGTCAGCAGGGCGATTGGGTACCGGATACATCGAGACGTTATCGATTCGACCTGTCAGCGAAGGTTTCTCGACAACAACTTTGGAGTTCGGTTGACTGTTAGTTGGGAGCGCGGGGTCAGTTTTCACTTCCGGCGGTTGGCTTGTCCGGCATCCGCCAAGAACCAAAGCTAATACCGCCGGAACGATCATGAGTGGGCGGGTCGCCCGCTGAAGATTGATTCCTTGCATTCTGCGACAATCGATTCCTGTTTAATAAGGGGCCAACGGTTTTGGCTCGCTCAATGATGAAGGAAACACAGGGAAGATGACTTCCGGGTTCGTGGTTCCTTGAGAACCTAACGACGAGATTACTGGATCCATGTCGCTTGCGGTGTTTTGGTCGGCGACTACCTTTTCTTGGCCTTCTTGCCCGCACTCATGGTGACGATCGTTTCAAACTCTTCCTTTGTCAGAGGCATTACCGACAGTTGCGACTGGCGAATCAAGGGCAGATTACCCAGGTTTGCGTGATATCGAATCGCAGCCAGCGGCACCGCCTCGTTTAGCGCCTTTAATGGTTTGAGATCAACGGCGACCCATTGAGGATCGTCAGCGGTGGGATCGGGATAAGCGGCTTTGGCTACCTCAGCGATTCCCACGACACACTTGCCGGTCCCTGAGTGATAAAAGAATACACGGTCACCGACTTTCATTTGTCGCAGGTTGTTTCGGGCCTGAAAGTTTCTTACTCCCGTCCAGTCCGTGCGGCCGTCGCGCACGAAGTCGTCCCACGAATAGGTTTCGGGCTCCTGCTTGACCAGCCACAAACCGGATGCCGCGGTCTGCTTCGCGCCGCTCTTTTTCGAGCTGGTCTTCCTTGACGCTGTCTTCTTAGTCATCGGTTTTGGGGTAATGCTTAGTTTCGTTAGCGGCGTTAGAGTACCGACTTTAGTCGGGCTCTTTCGGCGCGACAAAGGCCCAACTAAAGTTGGTACTCTAACACCTGGCCAGCTAAGATACTCACTGTCGTTGCAGGTCCTCGGTTGAAATCGTTAGAATCCGGGGCGTTCATTCATTCCAAACCGAGGATTCAAAACGTTGTGGCAAAACCAAAAGAAGGTGACAAAGCTCCGGATTTCACAGTACACGACGGGGAAGGTCGGACCGTCCGCCTGAAAGATCTCCGCGGCAAGAAGGTCGTGCTTTATTTTTACCCCAAGGACGACACGCCGGGATGCACCAAAGAAGCCTGTTCTTTCCGCGATTCATTCGCAAAGTTCAAAAAGCGCGGCATCGAAGTGCTGGGAGTCTCATTCGACAGCGAAGCCAAACACAAAAAGTTTGCCCAGAAGTACGATCTCCCATTTCGTCTGCTGGCAGATACAGGCCGGGAAATTGCCGAAAGCTTTGGAACCTACGGCGAGAAAAAGTTCATGGGCAGGACGTACATGGGAATTCACCGTACGACTTTCCTGATAGACGAGAAGGGGATAATCAAGAAGATCTTCAACAAGGTTAAGCCGGAAGATCACGCGGAAGAGGTTCTCGCCGCCTTTGATTAGTGATTTATCCGGCCCCGCTTCCTGGCCGAGCGCCGTCAGGCACTCTTTTCCTTTGCCTTGCCGGCATCTGTTCTCACTGACCGCTTCTTCCCCCTGGCCAAAGGCTTGCGGCCCGGCATCAGTACGCCTACCGAACTAAATGAAGGATTCAAGCCCTTTCGCTTGGCCTCCACAGCTTCGCGGGCCTTGGTTAACTTTTCGGAAGCCTCATTAACAAAATACATCCGGGTATGATTGACGATTTGGGTGCGGATTTCACGAGTCCAGAGTAAAAGGTTCGCTAAGGCGTCGCATACCTCATCCTTGGGCAGTCTGGTGACCTGGGCAATCTCTTTTTGGGTACGAGCCCCACAGCGAATGGCTTCGCGCACGCGATCGGCGGGTGAAAGTTTTCTGAGCATCCGAGCTATGCGCCGCGGCGAAAAACCCGACTTGGCGTCAATAGACAGACGAGACCGTTCAGGTACGACCGTAGCTCCCTGCTTAATCCGCGCGTTCTTGTATTCGCGCAGGGCTTGGCGGCTGTGGGCAATCTTCTGCCGAATACATCGCTTACAGTAAAGATTCAGACCGTCTTTGCGGGCCCGGCACAGGCCAAACTCTGACAGCGTCAGCGACTCTTCGCACCGCGGGCATTTTTTCAACTCAACCGCGCTTACTTCCGCTAGTCTTGTCACTCTTTGCGCTCCACTAAGATGATTTAAATACGTGATTCGGGCAATACAGTTGCCCTGCAGACAGACAAGCCGTCTTGCACCCTGGCCCGTTCGAACCCTCTGTGACTAATGTTGGCGATGTACTCCGGATGTGAGCCGGAAAAAATTCGCCGTCGATGGTCACGCTGGTTTAGTCAGTGCGTGACAACGCCCTCCACTCATCAGCGCATGTGAAAAGCAACGCGCATCGAGGTTGGTCGCAGGAATGGCTGACGGTTATTGCGAGAGGATAAATAATTGCTTCTGATTTCAATCATGAACTCGCCTCGATCGCCAGTGCGCTCACCTCTGAACTAGTAAGGGACTGGCATTATAATTAGGAAGATTTTTTTTGCAACCTCTTTCTCACATTGACATGGTCCAACTTGCGCACATGATCATTTCGCACAGCAAAACAGTTCCAAAAAATAATTTCTGTTTCGCAACGTCTCTAGGGAGACAAGATAGAGCATCCGGAATTGTGTTCGAAAGAATTTCAACGTCTGAGATGCACTCGATAGTGCATGCGTGGAAGTGCGAAATGATCCAACAAAAACATGCATTTATGATCGAGACAGAAAGCGTTCGCCGTATGTTTCGCGCTAAACCTTCGATGAATGTGATCGTGGTCCAACTATTAGTTGATTTCCCTTTCCCACAATTGGATAAGAAGAAGAGTTCTGGATCATCACGACGGAAAACTCTTGTGATCGATCGTTGTGTCTATTACTTCAGAACAACATAAGTGTCGCTCGCCCTCGCGATCGTTGCTGACAATCTCTTGCTCTTGCCGGGCGCAAACAGATCAGTTGCTGACCAGCGTTGACGGGTTCATATGTTCTTGCTGAAACATCGATAGTGTCCTCGAAATGAGTCAGGCCGCCCGACCATTGGTCAAAACTCCGGATTTCCGAGTGTTACTCGAAACTCTGAAGCTTATGAGTGCTGTGGATGCCGCTTGATTGTGCAAAACGCGGGAAGTCCCCGTGTTTGAGTAATTTGGCCAAGCCGCCAAGAGGGCTATCCACAGCTTTTCAACAGCTTCTGTGGAAGGAGGGAATGGCAAATTTCAGCATCGTGAGTCTGCGGTGAGTGCTTATCGCTGGTTAACTCTCGCTCGATCTTTGAGACGAAAAACGAATTTGAGTCCTGACCAGAACTCATCCACGGCGCAGATCTTGACGTCCACCAAACCGGCAGCAAGACCAATATCTCTGACAATATTCTCGGAGAGATCGGTTGAGACGCCGGAACTCTTTTTTGGCCAGGACACCCAAAGCATTCCTGAGGCGTTCAGACGCTCTGCATACTCGGAAAACTTTCTCCTGAGTTCGGCTTCATTCTTAACAAACAATTGAGCAAAGTCGAGTGGCTTACCTAATCGTGAGTTGACGATCACATCCGCAGGTAGATCAAGTTCGGCCGCATAATTTGACGGAGCGTTTACGAAGACGATGTTAGAGCCGGATTTAATACCCAGCTTTTTGACAAGCGGCGTTCCTGAATAGCCAGCCATCAGAAAGTTATGCAACTTTCGCTAGTGATAGAAGAGCGATCAATGCTGCGTCACTGTGCGCGAGATCTTCAAACCTGTATCAATGATGTTTATGATCCACGTTACTGTTATTCACTGATTGAAAGTTCACTGCCGAAATGTATTCCGCGCTTTTCACGTCCCAGCGAAATTACTACCGCTGCTCCCACCAACACAGTAAGAGTTGTCAAAGCCATAGTCGTTGGATAGCTCGTCTTCGCGGCAAAGATTGCCTGGATGAAACCCACAAAGCCCGCCAAGAGCACGCCGCACTGGTAAGCGAATCCCGGCAAGAAGCCGCGAACAGAATCGGGTGAAAGTTCAGAAAGATGAGCCGGGATAATTCCCCAGGCTCCCTGCACCATAAACTGCATCAGGAATCCGCCGGTCAGTAAGAGAGACAGCGATGGAGACAATGACCAGAGAGGAATAACGAGCACCGCGCACAACAGTGCCATGATCATTGAACGACGACGGCCAAATCGATCCGAGAGCAGCCCAAAGAGAAGACCTCCGGCGATTGCCCCAACCATGGTAAAGGCAGTAACCATCGCGACCTTTTGGGGAGCAAACTTCCAGGCGCGTTTCAATAGTGTCGGATACATGTCCTGTGTTCCGTGCGACACAAAGTTCATCATCATCATGAGCATCACAAGATAGAGAAAGAGCTTCCAGTGAGAGGCGATGGCGCGGCCAAGTTGGCCCCAGTTTTCGTGACGTGTCTTTTCCCAGACTTTGGACTCTTTCACACGGAACCGGACGAAAATGGCAAGTAAAGCCGGCAAGCCGCCGATAAAGAACATCGGCCGCCAACCCCAGCGTGGAAACACGAAGAAATAACAGACCGCCGCCAACAGATATCCAGCAGCATAGCCTTCCTGTAACAGCCCGGAGAGCACGCCTCGCAACCGGGGCGGCACCTTCTCCATTGCCAGTGAGGCGCCAACTCCCCACTCGCCGCCCATGCCTATGCCAAACAGCGCGCGCAGCACGAGGAACGTCGTGTAGTTGGGAGCCAACCCTGACAGGACTTCAATCACCGAAAAGAAGACGAGATCCAGCATAAGAGGCAGGCGTCGTCCATACCGGTCGGCGAGCAGGCCGAAGATCAACGCGCCCACCGGACGGAAGCCGAGCGTCAACGCAATCGAAAATGCTATCTCAGGGTCAGTCTTGTGGAATTCGGCCCCAATGGCCGTTAGCGACAGCCCGACCAGGAAGAAATCGAAGGCGTCGAGCGTCCATCCGAGAAATCCGGCGAGAAGAGCAGCGCGGTGCCCCTCGGATTGATCCTCGGCATGATTCATATGCAGAAGTCCTCAATGGTTTGGCTTGACGTGCAATAAATCGCGGCGATACTAATCTCTGCAGACCGGGGGTTCAAGTGATTTATTAAGCAACAAGTGAAACGCACTGCTGGGCAGCAAGCGGGCCGTTAACGAGGAGTTCCAATCGAGAAACCGAAACACGAGTCTCGTCCGTAGTTTGATTGTAAGGAAGTGGGAAGGTCGAAAGACTAACAATTAGCATGTTAATCAAGAAGCCGGCTGACATTAAGTTTAGTGAAATAACTGACCAGAGGGTCTACCTGAACCGCCGTCTGTTCGTGCGTGGTGCAGTTCTAGCGGGCTCGGCGGCGGCCACCGGCTTCCTGTATCGGAAACTGAATCCGCCCGCTGCAGCTGTGGCTGAGCAGCCGAAGATTGCTGGTTTGATTACAACGCCCTCGGACGACGCGATGCGCAAAGGCTTCAAAGTAGATGAGAAGACGACTTCGCTAGAAGACATCACCAATTACAACAATTTTTACGAGTTCTCGACGGAGAAGCGTTCTGTCGCCTCAGAGGCGCGTGGCTTTGTTACACGACCGTGGACGGTTGAGGTCGGCGGTTTGGTGAATAAGCCAAAGACCTTGGATGTGGAAGATTTATTGAAACTGGCGCCCCAGGAAGAGCGAATTTATCGGCACCGTTGCGTCGAAGGGTGGTCGATGGTGATCCCGTGGGCTGGCTTCCCTCTCAACAGCCTTTTGAAAGAGGTCGACCCGCTGTCGTCCGCGCGCTACGTGGCATTCCAGACTTTGTTTGATCCGAAACGAATGCCCAATCAGAACACGAGTGTGTTGGATTGGCCTTATGTTGAGGGGCTGCGTCTGGACGAAGCGATGAATCCGTTAGCAATTCTGGCTACTGGGCTATATGGAGGGACGTTACCCCCGCAGGATGGAGCGCCGATTCGTTTAGTGGTGCCATGGAAATACGGATTCAAAGGTATTAAGTCGATTGTGAAGATTACGCTGGTGGCCGATCAACCGCCGACAACGTGGAATATAGCCGGCCCGAGCGAGTATGGCTTTTATTCCAATGTGAATCCTGGCGTCGATCATCCGCGCTGGAGTCAGAAGACCGAACATCGGATCGGAGAATTTACTGCCCGCAACACGCTTTTATTCAATGGTTACGCCGATCAGGTTGGGTACCTTTACCAGGGCATGGATTTGAGGGCGAATTTTTAGCTGGAGCGCGGGCATCCTGCCCGCCCAAGCGCGAAGCGCTAATATCCTGGTTGGTGAGAATTTATGAGCGTACTGCGCACGTTGTGCGGGCAGGATGCCCGCGCTCCATTATGAAAGACATACGCTTTGCCAAACTCGTGCTGCTCGTCAACGGCCTTGTGCCCCTGACGTTGCTGCTGTGGGATGTCTATCGAAAGCAGGTCGGAGCGAATCCCCTGGAGTTCGTGACCCGCACCACCGGCATGTTGACTCTGGTGTTTCTGCTGATCTCACTGGCGGTAACACCGCTGCGGAGGATTACGGGGCTCAACTGGCTGACGCGGTTTCGCCGGATGCTCGGGCTTTTCGCATTCTTTTACGGCTCTCTGCACCTAATGACGTATGTTGCCTTTGATCGCTTCTTTCATCTAACAACCGTCCCGAGCGATGTGATCAAGCGGCCCTTCATCGCGATCGGCATGACGGCACTCTTTTTGATGTTGCCGTTGGCGATTACCTCGACCGACAAAATGGTCAAGCGTCTGGGTGGCAAGCGTTGGACGCGACTGCACCGCATCGTTTATCTGTCAGGAATCCTCGCCGTGTTGCACTATTACATGCTGGTTAAGTCTGATGTGCGTTTGCCTCTGACTTTCGCCTTCTTACTGGCCGTGCTTCTTGGCTTCAGGATTTTTGCCAAGTCTTACGTGTCGCCATCGAGGGTTTCAGGAAGCATCGTTCCTCCACGGTGACCCGCGCAAGCCCTCTGTAAGGATCGGGCTACTATCTGTCTCGCTCGACTATTGCCTTCAGACCGCGTCGTTGTTAACTTTCTCTCGTGCTTGATCCTACTAAGCGGTTCTCAAGCCGCGTAGAAAACTACCTCAGGTATCGTCCCAGCTATCCACCCGAGATCCTTCCCTTGCTCGAGTCACAATGCGGCCTGACGCCGGAGTCGGTAATTGCGGATGTTGGTTCGGGCACGGGTCTTTTGACTGAACTCTTCCTGAAAAACGGCAACCTGGTTTTCGGCGTCGAGCCAAATCTGGAAATGCGCGTCGCAGGCGAGAAGTTCCTGGCCAAGTATTCGAAATTCACGAGCGTCGACGGTGTGGCCGAGGCAACAGCGCTTCCTGATCACGCGGTCGACTTTGTGGTTGCCGGTCAGTCGTTCCACTGGTTCGATCGCGCGAAAACGCGCGAAGAATTCGTCAGGATACTCAAAGCCGGCGGTTGGGTAATGCTCGCTTGGAACGGCTACCGGATGAAATCCAGTGCGCTAATGGCAGCCTATCAGGACATGGTCGTGCGTTATGGCACCGACTATTCAGAAGTCCGGCGTGAAGTTGAGGGCTGCGATGTGGAATCCTTCTACGCTCCGGCGATTTGCGGGTGCGTCCGCTTCGAATTTCAACAGGATTTTGATTTCGAGGGTTTGAAGGGAAGGTTTTTGTCAGCCTCGTTCGTCCCCGGACCCGATCATCCCAACTATGAAGCAATGCTTGACGACCTGCAACGTGTCTTTGAGGCCCACCAGAACGACGGCACGGTGGTCTTTGCCTACGAAACAGTGCTCTATTACGGACAGCTTCCGTCCAGACAAAGCTAGTTCTTCAGGTTAGAGCAGCACGCGCGTCCTGCGCCAGTTCCGGCTGGCAGAGCTCCCGGCCACTTAGTTCTGCTGAGCGGCGAGCGTAGCGACGCGCGCCATGGCGTGCGAAAGATCTAAACGCGTGAAAGATCCCTGCGGATTGAAGCTCGAGCCACTTGTCTTAATTAGCCCCTTCTGCACGCCCACAGCTACATAACCCCTGAGCGAGGCTGGGATCGACGCCGCGTCAAGGTATGTGAGCGTGTAGGTTCCCGATTCTGCCTGCTGCCGCAAACCAGCGGCGCGAACCAATGCTACTACCGCGGTCAGTCGATCCACTGCTCCGTCAGGAAGGAATGGTCCGCCCGAATTTGTACTCGGGAACAACGCGCCGTTTGGCGCCGCCTGGGCGCTCTCTACAAAGAGCATCGTAGCTTTGTCGCGGACGTCGGTGTAACTAGATTGTCCGGGCAGATACTGTGGCACGCGACCACCAAGCACGAGTGCGGCCGCCAAGTCTGCGCGCGTGACACCAAAGCTGGGACGAAAGCGCTGTCCGATAGGCCACATGACGAGACCGCGGAAGTTTTGGTAGATCTCAGAGATCGAAGCCGGGTCGAGGCCGCTGAGATCGGTCATCGGCGTGTAGCGAGCTGTCGTCGTTTGAATCGTCCCGGTATAGGCCTGAGCCACGTTATAACTAGTCGCATTCAGATTACCTGCAGAGGTGGACTGTGATCCCAGCGTTTGTTGCACGCGCGCAGTCCACACGCCGCTGGCCGGAAAGTTGACGACGCTGCGCTGGCGCCGCCCAGTAAGTCCCGGAGAGTTCAAAGCATTCGCTGTAGGCTGGCTGGCGCCCTGAGCATCAATCAGCGTCAAAGCGAGTGTATTCGGGCTTAACAAGCCGCCCCAAGCAATTTGCGCCGAAGCACGCAGCACATCGGGAGCGAGGTTAATGGCTGAATCGCTGTTAGAACCCGGTGTCACTGCGCCAGTGAAGACTTGCGGGGCGCTGTTGATGAACTGAACCTGTCCCTGATAAGCCGTTCCGCGCCACTGGCCGAAATGTCTCTGCGGGAAGGCTGCTTCCAAAACAGCGGCTGGTGCATTCAACATGCCGGCGCCGACTTCGTACTCGTAATAGGGCGGTAAAGGCGTTGCAGTTCTTTGCAGAATGTCGCGGACTTGCGCCGGAGTCAGGCGGGGATTGGCTTCGAGCATCAGCGCAATCACACCAGCCACTTGCGGGGCAGAGAAGCTGGTTCCATTTCCGGTCGTGTAATAAGGAACTTCAGTCGGACTTAGCTGAGTATCGTTGGCTGCGAGACCATCGATGGTTGTGACCGCGGCCAACGTGGAAGCGCGCAGGCTGACAGTATTCACGCCCGGCGCTACCAGAGTAGGATGAAACAGCGGACTGCCGAACTCGCCCCGCGACGAAAATGAGGCCAGCCGCCCCTGATCATCTGTTGCTCCAGTGCTGATTACCCAGGGCGCTACCGAATAAGGGTTCAGTGAATCTGCTCCCGATCCATTGTTTCCCGCAGAGAAAACCACATTCACGCCGTTGTCGGTCAGCATCCTGGTCGCGATGTTCACTGGATCGTTAACATCGAATACTGTATTAGCCGAGAAGCTGCAATTGACAACGCGTACGTTAAAGGCGGGGCCATTGGTCAGGATGTAATCAAGTCCCGAGAGAATGAAGATGAGACTCGCGTCGCCGGCACTCAGACCCAGAATACTTGCGTTCGGCGCGACGCCGGCGTACTTGCCGCCTGATTGCTGGCCATTCCCGGCAATCACACCTGCGACGAATGTACCGTGACCATAGGCCTGGTCAGTGTTCGCCAGGCTGGGTGATGCTAAGGGGTAGTTGAATCCCACTCCGAGGCTCTGCGTATCGGCGAGCTTGAGATTCTGAATTACGCGGCCTGATAAATCAGCGTGGTTTCCATCAACGCCCGTATCCAGCACTGCCACGGTGACACCACGGCCAGTGACCGGCAAACCCCTGTTGAACATGGTGAGGTCTGTATTGCGTCGGATGCGCTCGACGCCTGTCAGGTTTCGCGCGGCCGGTTCGAGGTTCCATTGGAACGTGCGATTGCTGTAGAGCGAACGAACTGACGGCAAGTGCGAGATCGCCGCGAGCCGGCGCCTGGTTGTCGTTACGGAGATCATCGGCAGCGCGCGATATCGAGTGCCGCCCAAAACACCAATGGCTTGTAGATCGGCGATGTCAGCCTCGGTGGGCAGTTGGTGATAGATAATTACGGCGTCGATGTTGCTGTCATCAGTCAGCGCATTAAGTAACACGGCGAGTTCTGGATCGACGCTCTGCAAACCTGTCTGAGTTTCAACTTTGTAAAGTGCCGCGGTAATTGCGTTCACGCCGGTTTGCACAAAGCTGTCAGCGCCACTAACGGTAATTCCGTCGACACCTGAGCCGGTAATGCTGCTTACTCCACTGATCTTGATGGCATTGGGCGTCATAGAAAAGACTACTCCATCAGGACCGGTGGCGACGATCCCGTCCGCGCCGTTGAGTGTCAATGTGTTGTCAGCGCCGCTGACCGTGATGCCGTCTGCGTGATTGATGCCGCGGGTGTCGGCGCCGCTGACCGTGATGCCATTTACACCGGTGGCTATGATGTTGTCTGCGCCGCTCACCGTAATGCCGGTGGGATTTCTGATGGTCACGGAGTCCGCCCGCCAGGTCGTGCCGTCCGCGCCGCTAACCGTAATCCCGTCGGCGCCGCTCACCGTAATCCCGTCGGCCCTGGTGATGGTGCTTGAGTCCGCACCGCTGACTGTGATTCCGTCCGCGCCGCTTACCGTAATGCCGTCCGTCCCAGAGCCCGTAATGCCATCGGCGCCACTCACGGTGATGCCGTTTGGTCCAAAGGCAAGTATTCCGTCCGCTCCACTCACCGTGATCCCGTTAGTGTCAACGAAGCCAATGCCGTCGGCGCCGCTGACGGTGATGCCGTTCGCTCCGATAATGGTCAAGCCAGCCATTGCCGGAACAGAACTCAACAAAGCTACTAACGCGAGCGCGATCAGTCGTTGAAAATGTCTGTAGAGTCTTGGAATCATCAAGCACAAGCCATCGCCACAGTCGGGTCAAGACAGTGGCTTGTTAACTGCGAATCGAGCGAAGCGAAATTATCAAATGAACTGAGACAGCTGCGGAATTCTAAGGCACGAAGACTGAGAGGTTTGTTGCGGTCGCCTTGCATTTGTCTTCTCCGTAAGTCCGCGCGTTTACTCCTGTTTACCAGCGCGGATCTCCTGCCACGGCTCGGCTACTTGCCCACCAGGTCGTGATAGGTCTTTTGAGTTTGCATTGCAGGCTCGACACCTAATTCTTTCTGCAAGAGCCCGCGCAACGTTTCGTATTGCTCCTTTACAGCGACGCGATTACCCATGGAGGCCAGTGATCGCATCACCATGCAGTGAATGTCTTCACGAAACGGATCCTCGTGGAGAATCTTTTGGGCGAGATCCATTGAACGCAGCCAATCAGCTTTCTTTTCCGCAACTGCCGCCAACGATTCAAGCATGCGCAAATATTGCTCGCGATAATACGAGCGTTGCTCATCGACCCAATCTTCATAGCTACCCTGCATGAATTCGCCCCGATACAGGGCCACCGCTCGTTCATAACAAGTGATGCAGTGATCAAAGTCGCGCTCGCGCCGGGCGGTCTCGCCGTCGGCAATCAGCCGGTCGGATTCCTCGGTATCGATGCGGTAAGAAAATTCAGGATTAAGCTGGTAGTCGCCGTCACGATAGGCGAGAAAGTTCTGCTTCAGCGGCTGATTGCTGTTTAGCGCTTTACGAATGTGCGACATCGTGGGGTGAAAATTCTTTTCCACGCTCTTAAGATCGGTATCGCGCCAGAAAGTGTCCACGATGGTGTCTTTCGGTGTGCGATGGTGGCTCCGAGAGGCAATGAAGCAGAGAATGTCGCGCGCGCGCCGGGTAGTCCAGGCGTCCGCAGCAAAAGGCCGGGCCACATCCCGGACAATTTCAACGGGCCCAAGCATGTTAATAGTGAGATCGACCAGCGGCTTGGTCAGCACCGCAGCGAGTGTTGTCAAAGGGGGCTTGCCCTCCGCCACCACCGAAGCATTTACAACCTGATCGACTAAATCAGCGGGCAGCAATTCTCGGACGTACTCGGAAGCAAACAATGCCGGATGGGAAACAATCTCTTGCCGCAGCCAATACTCATAGTCGTAGCGGGCGGCCAGATCGAGGACGCGGCGGAGGTGATCGAGCATCCGCTGCTCGTGAGACGAGTCAAAATCGCAAACAGCGAGTGCCATTCCGGCCTGTGCTTCATAGTAGTAAAGACCCTGCCGGTGGAAATAGTCGAACGCCGGATCCAGATCTTTGCGCGCTTCTGCGTATTCGGATTGCGCCAGGAGAATTCGCCCGCGCGCCAACATAGCAGTAAAGCGGCCAATGTCATTTTTGTCGGCGGGGCGACGTTCCAGGAGTCGATCGATTTGCCCCCGGGCCCGCGCGGCGTCACCAGCCCGCAGGCTTAGGAATGCCTGCTCTTCAAGTAGCTCAACTCTTCCGAGATCGATCCCAGCCTCGTCATAAGACCTGGCGGCGCGTTCATAGAACTCCGCGGCGCGCGGCAAATCCCCGCGCTCGCGATACAGATTGCCGTAACCTTCAAAGTTTTCGCCAAGTTGACCGACCAGGTTGAAAAGCTGGCAACGCTCAAGCGCGAGATCGAGCTGCCGCTCGCATTCGTCCATCTCTCCGCGATAGAGCAGGCAGCGAGCGATGTTCAGATGGGCCGTCGCCTCCTGTGGGATCGGCGCCGCACCGTAATCGGTGCGCAGCATTCGACTGAGCCATCGCAGGGCCTCACCAAAATCGCCGCGCCACATAGCCGGCGTCCCCAGGTTGTGCGTGATCAGTCGAGTTAAATGTCGGTCGTTCTGTTCTTCCGCTGTTTGCAGCGCGAGCCGAAATTCGCGCTCGCCTTCGGTCCATTGACCGAGCCAGACAAGACATAAACCGCGGGTGTTTCCGCACTTTGCGCGCACGATCGACGTTCGCTCAGTCAACTCAACCGCTCGATCGAGATACTCGAAAGCCGCCTGGTAGTCGCCGCGCCGTCGTGCAATTGTGGCCAGCGAATGCAATGCTTCAGCTTCACCTTCACGGTCGCCACGATCACGTAGTGAAGCGATCGCCCGGCGAAACAGGTTCTGCGCTGATTCGAATTCACCGCGCAGGCGGGCCACCTCGGCGCGATAGGCCAATGCGCGCGGGTACGCCTCAACCGCGGGTGCGGGCAACGCCCCACTCAGCGCGGCAAGTGAACCCAGTTTTCCCGAAGCGATCCATTCACTTCCGTGTTCCGCGATAATTTCGGCTGCCCGCTCATAGTCTTCGGCATCGAGCAAGTGCCGGACTGCCTGTTCCCAGGCTCCGCGCTCGAGAAAATATTGGGCGTAACGAGCATGCTCGGCGGCGACACCCGCCACCCCCGTCTCAGATCGCAGACGGCGGCGCAGAAAACTTTGAAACAGCGGATGGAGGCGATATTCTTCGCCCCGGCCATCACCCGCAACGGTCATAAACACATTGCCTCGCACGAGAGCCGGTAAAACTGCGGCTGAAATAGTCTGCGGGTACAACCGAGCGCACGTTTCGACGTCAATCCGATCAAGAAGCGCAATCCTCATCAGGTATTGCTGGATTTCGGGAGCTTCAGCGGCAAAAACCTCTTCAGCGAAATACTCAAAAATATCGCGCTCTGATTGATGCAGCACTGCCAACGGATCGGGTGTTCTGTCCGGCGGGGCCGAGCTCGCCTGGCGCTGCGCCACCTGACGCACAAGTTGCAGGGCGGTGATCCAGCCGTGAGTGCGCTCGCCATACTCGCGCAATTGCTCGGCGGTTAATGACAGCCCGAAGACCTTGCGAAACAGTTCCTGTGTTTCTTCGTCGTTAAACAGCAGGTCAGCCCGATCGATAATCGACAACGAATCCTGAGAGCGCAGACGGGCGAGCGTCAGCGGCGGAATGTCGCGCGAGATGATGATCACATGGATCACATCCGGGAGATACGCAATCAGCCGATCGAGAACGGCATGTACCGGAGTCTCACCGCCCAGGTGATGATAATCGTCCAGAACCAGAATCATCTGCTGCTCGACGCCTTCCAGAATCTCATTCAGGAGTACGTCGGCTGCTCGTTCCGGCTGCTGCGCGAGTTCCTGCGCCTGTTGCAGGAACGCGAACATCGTCTCACCAAAGCCGGCGACTCGTTGCTGAATTCCGTAAGCCAAATAACCGAGGAAAACAGCCGGGTCGGCGTCCGTGTGATCCAGTTGATACCAGACATAAGGCCGTTCCTGCTTTCGCAGAAAATCGGCGATCAGAGTTGTTTTTCCTGAGCCTGCGTTGGCCGTGACCAACGTCATGGGCAAGCTAAGGTTTGCCTGCAAGCGTTCGATCAGGCGCGGACGCGCCAAAATTTCCGGCGCCGGTCGCGGCGGCAGAAGTTTCGTTCGCAGAAAAAACCTGCCGGAGAAATCCGGCGCGTTAGCCAAGGTTGCGTTCATGGCTCCCGTTCGGCGTTCCTGACTGTCCATTACTTTACCCAGCGAAGATCTGTGACTGGCGCGGAGATTAGCACAGCCGAAACCGTGACTTCTATTTCCAACCAGACAGTTTGACAGTATGGCCGGCCGGTTAGCTCCGGCAACAGACAGATGGGATCGCATTGACTCAGGCATAGCCCGCGAGATCTGAAGGTTAAGTTTGGAAATCAGGAGCCTGGCCACTGAGCGACGTAAACGTCGAACGCTTCAATGATAAGAGGTTATCCGCAATGGCCCGGCCCGCGCGCCCCGGTGTCGCCGCGAACTCTGCGATCGCGGCCGCGCGGCCATTAGTCCGGTCCCACGCGATGCGCGCCGGGTCGGCGCCCAGTCCATAGGTTCCGAACAATTCAATGACTTCTTCGAGACTGAATGCCAGTTCGGTTTCTTCCACGACGCGCAGCATTTGTTTTGAACGCAAGCGCCACAAGGGGGCCGGCGGCAGGCTGCGACAAGTAATCAGCAGGTGCACATCCGCCGGTAGCAGTGGCAGCAGACGTCTAAAGAAAGGAACGACCCAATCGGCGTCGTAAACCAGGTGGAGATCCTCGATGACGATGAGTAACGGCTCTGATTTCCCCTCGCTCAACTGAAAAACAAAAGCCTCAGCCAGCAGTTCAGCCCGGTCGCTCTCGACAGTTTCCGTCATTTGCAACAAGCGTTCTATATCCATCGACAGCCGCTGCACTCGGACAGTGGTCGAGAGATATTCGCAGAACATGCGCAGGTCGCTGTCGGCGGCGTCCACCTTGTACCAGCAAACCGGCCGTCCCGCGCGTCTGGCGAAATCCGCGGCCAGGGTGGTCTTGCCGGTCCCGGCCCGGCCGTTAATAATCGTCGCGTTGCAGCACCGCAGGTTTTCTGCCAGCAGTTTGAGCAAACGATGGCGGGACACTCGTGGTGAATTATCCGGAATCGTGGTCTTCTCGTGGATGAGGTTTTGGTTGTCTCTTCTCATAAGTAGTGGGCTCAAGGCGGCTTCCGTTCTTAAGTTGCCCAGGACAAAAGTCCCGGGCACTCGCCCTGAACAAGAAGAATTATCCAGAGACCCCCTTGAGGAATTCTTGAGTTTTGATTGCAACGGGGGAATCGGACGAGGAAATCATCACCGCTGAAGGAGTGATTGTTGGGCAGTGATCTGAGGGCGATGTCCCGGCTATCACATTGGGCGCTTTCATCTCCCTGTTCCCGGTCGAGGTGGAATTAGTGACTCCTGGTGCTCCCAGCTCTTGTCACTCAAATGATCGGGTCGTCAAACTGTTGTCAGATGCATCGGGGCCGGCGTAAACTCATGGTGCTTCCGAGACCTGACATTAGGAGACGCTCAAATGATTAGAAAAGCCCTCGGCATATTTTTCCTGCTGGGAACAGGTGCTGCAATCGCCGCGGCACAACAGCCGACACCACGTCCATCCCCGGCCAGGACCACCCCGCCCGCTGCGCCGCACACAACATTGAAAGTAGGACAGGCCGCTCCGGACTTCACCCTCCCAAGCACGGCGTTAGGGCCTGATGGCAGGGGGTTGCGATTCAAGCTCAGCGACTTTAAGGGAAAGAAAAACGTGGTGCTGGCTTTTTATGTTTTGGCTTTCACCGGCGGTTGAACGAAGGAAATGAAGGCGTATCAGGCTGATATCGCCAAATTCGAAACGAACGATACTCAGATTTTTGGTCTCAGCGTAGACAGCGTTCCCGCCAACCGCGAGTTCGCCAAACAGAATGGCATAACCTTCCCACTGCTCAGCGATTTCAAACGAACGGTGGTGAAAGACTACGGAATCTTTAACGAAGAGGGTGGCTATGGAAACCGCGCCACCTTCGTGATCGATAAAGACGGGATCATTCAACACATCGACGAAGGTAACGTGGCGATCGATCCATCAAGCGCCGAGGACGCTTGCAACATCCTGACCCACAAGAAGGCAACGCAGTAATTGCGGCGCAGCAAACGGAAGACTGAATCAGGTACCGAATCGCGCGGTAGCGACCGGGTTGTCAAGCGACTTACACTTGCTGCCGCAAGCGGTTCCGTACCCGGTGATGTACTTGACGCGAACTTATCGAATCGCTTTTTGCAAAAATCGATTACTTACGAGTTGAGCGGTTGCCATCGATTGAAGGAATCTCGATCCAACCCAGTGTGCTGCCCGTGCGCTGGCTTTGACGATCCCTAACGGCAACGCGCACTTGATAGAGCCCTGGCGGCATCGGCAATGCCTGGCTCCATTTCACGAAGCGCCCGCCTTTCGCAAATACTGCGTCCCGAGGAATCTCCAATTTCTGCTTGAAACTGGAGCAGAGACCGCGATCGTCCAGCGCAACTCCCAACACATCGACGACTGCCTGCTCTTTCCCGCCCGATAAATCAAAGCCCAACATCTCCGTGTCGATCTCCATTGAAACGTTGAGCACTGTCCCTTTGTCGGCGGTGCGGACGAAGCTGGTCGAGGTTGAGATCGGCAAATCGCGCCGGGGATAGAGAGATCCGAGCGCGAGACGCAGTTCAGTGTCCGGCGTACTCGTCGAAGACAGCGCCGCCTCGGTACTGATCGTCCTGGCAGTCTGCGTGGATCTAAAATCGAACGAGTGCCGTCTCATCCTCACGTGCAAATCCGGACGGCCTTTGATAATCACATCGAGGCGCGACTTTCCGGCGCGTTGGTTCTCTGAATCGGGCCGCCAGGCCAACAAGTAATAAGTAGAACTTTCGAGCAGAGCTTGCGCAACGCCATCGTCGAGCGAATTGGAATTAAGAAATGAACGTCCGCCAGTTTCGTCGGCCAGAGTTTCCAGTGGTTCCTGCGGCACCTTGCTTTCAGCCAGAGTCCGGCCCGCCGTCCTTGGACCAAAGTCCGGATACTCGTTTCTTGAAGCGTCAACTCCCGCACCCAGAAAATTCGCCCGTGTATCCAGCGTATAGATCACTACTCCAACTTGCGCTGCTTCCTTAACCACGCGCCGCATGACATCTGAACCATTCGACCGTTTGATATCAACGACAAAACCGTCTGAGACAAAGAATAAAAGCTTGCGTCCCGCAAGTGGCGCGGTGGAACGTATCAAATTCTCGAGCCGGGAAAGCGTGTCTATTTCAGCAATCTTTGATTGAGCATTGATCTGCCGAACACGATTCTTGACGATATTCACGGCATTTATGGCCCCGGTCTGAAACTCCTTCATCGTTGCTTCGACGAGATATGAGAAGAGACCTCGATCACCACGACTGGCGATGAGATTGGCATCGACTTCGCTGATCGAAACATGACTGGCAGTTGTCTCAGGGTTGTATTTATAGTTGAGCCGGTTGATGGCCTCGCGCAATACGGCCTTGTTGTCGGTAAGCTGTTGCAGAAATCCAATCTGTCCGCTGGTCGATATTATGGCAACCCGGTCTTTGGCTGCCATTTTGTTTTCTATGAAGTGAAGTAAGACGGAGCGGGCACGGGTTAAGCTGTCACCCGCCAGATGAACGTCGTCGACGAAGAAGAAAATCAGCCGCCCTCGATCGAGTTCCACAGCTGGAGGCCCCGCCACCAATACACGAGCTTTTCCGTCGCGGTCAACACCTAACTGCTCTTCTTCTTCGGCACTGCCAGCTGCCACCTGTTCGAAAAAAGCCAGAGACTGGGGTTTCGCATCGACTCGCAATTCAAACTGATCTGATTTCAAGCCTGGGACAAACCGGCCCCGCTTGTCCAGCACAGTTACATCCGTTTGTACCAGCTCTGTCTTAACCCGCACCACATCGTCTGCAGATCGCGGCGCCGAAGATTGCTTTTGTCCGAGCGCCTTCGGAGCAGAGATAAGTAGACAGATCAACAGGAGGTGGCTAGTACGAGAAGAGCAGTCTTTGAATAACGACATTCCTGCCGCCTTTCATAATCTCTGACGGTTCGAGACTGGGGAGTTAGATTCAATTGACCCAGGCTTTTGATCTCACTCAACCAGAACGCGGGTTTGTTGTGAGGCACTGGCCTTCGCAATCTGATCGGTGACGGTCACTTCCAGGATGTATGATCCCGGAGGGATCGATCCAAGTTGGATTTCGCCGCCGCAAAAAATTCGCGCCAGGTCTCCAGGCTCGATTTTCACCGTGCGGATGGGAGTGGTGAGCACAGTTTGACCCATTTCAAGAATCCGCGCCTGAATCGAGAGGTCAGGCGACGACTTTCCTTCCTGACCTCGGGCCGCGTTATACACAAATGCCATGAATCCAAGACGCGCGTTGCGAGCGAAATGGTGATCGACGTTGAATTGCACCTGCGGTGTTGCCGCCGGAGCGGCCTTGGCTTCCTTCAGTTCAACGCTCTGTAAACCCAGAAGCAGACTGCTCAAAGTCAGCCGGCGCAGCGACAAATCCGGAATTTGCACCCACTGTTGAGCGCTGCCTACCTGGCCGCTCTTACTGTCGCGGGACGCAACGCGCACCTGATAAAGGCCGGGCGTTAGTGGCATCCGCGCGTTGTAAATAGTGGCCGACGTATTTTGATCTGTACTATTTGAAGTTGGCGGACTGATCTTGAGTCGAGTTTGAAAAGTGCCGGCCGGTTTTCCTTTATCGTTTAAGACCACTCCAACGACGTCGACGGCCGCGGCCGGCTTACCCTCGGTCACTTCATAAGACAGAGTCTGATTTGACACTCGCACCGAAGCTGTCAGCACGGGCCCGTGTTCCGGAGTGTCCAGAAACACCAGCGACAACGAAATCGGAATTTCGGCTTTGGGATAAGAAGCGGTCAGGGCTTGTTGCAAATCGCGGTGCGCTTGCGCCGGAGTTTGAGCTGCGGCTACGGGCAGCCAAGCTGGGCTGGCATTTGGTTTGAGAAAACCACGGGGCAGACGGACTGAGTATTCAGGATGATCAATAACCCGTACCGCGACGTGCCTAAAATTGGTCGACGTACCTTCTTCCTTGTTGGGTCGCCAGGCTAGTAAGTAATATTGGGACGTCTCGTCGAGAACCTTATTAACCCAGCGGTCAAAATAATTCGTGTTCCGCAACGCACGCCCACCCGTATCTCCCGCCAGCGCATTGAGTGCATCCTGAGCAGACGGACCCTCTCGTAACGAGGCGCTCTCCAGACGGTTCTGCTTATCGAACGGCACGTTGTTCGTGGCATCAAGCTGGCCGGAAAATAGTCCGCGCGCATCGATGGTGTATATCACTATGCCGGCTCGCAGTGCTGCATCCGTGATTTGACTAAGTTTGCCGCGCGGGTCGGCGTTCCGCGGTCCGGTATCCAGGAGAAAGCCGTCAGAGATTAAGAAGACCAGCTTCCGTCCCGGCAATTGCGCCGAAGATCGCATCAGGCTTTCAAGCGAGTCGTATGTGTTAAGGGTCACCGAAGCAGCCTGGAGCAGAATCAGACGCGCACGGCTCGTCACCTGCACCTCACAGGCGGCGCGTGTGTAGTGCAGCGGCGCCGCCGCCCTCAAACATTCCTCAATATAAAAAGCAAGAACTCCGGGATCATCCCTGCGTTCGATGGTGAGCGCCATGTATTCAGTCATCGGCGTCGTCACATCAGTCATATCGCGCACCATGTACGGATGATGGGTCAAACGATCCGCGGCTGCGTGCAAAACCGATCTGTTGTCCGTGAATTGCCGCAGGAAACCTATGTCACCACTGGTCGAGTCGATTGCTACACGGTCATTATCGTTCATCTCGTGGTCGATGAACTGCGCCAGGGTTTTGCGTGTGCGCCCGAGACTGTCTAAAGAAAGGTGCAAGTCATCGATAAAGAACACTATTGTGCGGCCACGGCTTTGATTGATCGCCGGCTCCTTATCAGGTGAAGGATTTACGGGATTACCGCTCGCGGTTAACTGCTTCCTCTCTTTGAAACTTCCCGCTCTGAGCTGCTCAAAGGAAGAAATCGGTTGCGGCTTGCCGTCAACGTTTAGTTCGAACTGCTCGCGCTGCAGACCGTCGACGAAGCGTCCTTTCTTATCGAACACCATTACGTCGGTTTGCACCAGTTCGGTATTGATGCGGATAACGTCGTCGGGTTGTTGTGGCGGAGGCTTTGACGTCTGGGCCAGGAGATCGGAAGTCGCGCTGCCAAGGCAAAGTCCGATTAGTAGTAGGAGCCGGTACGGAACCGCTTGCGGTAGCGAACGGGTAGCCTTCGAATCCCGAGCAGTAACGAAGTAACTCAACATCATCGTGGAACCTCTCACGGTGTAGAGCGAGTCGTTGGATCGCGTCGGATGTTTTCCGAAGCCCGCATGGCGGGCGGCATATTAGTAGCCCACAGCGTCAGTTGTGGGTTCACGTCGCAAATTGAAACCAAGCTCGCGCAGCGAGCGGCATGATCGCACCTGGGGAGCACCTCGGGAATATCTATGTCGCCCCTCCGGGGTTTTCTTTAGAATGGTCGCATCCAGCCCACATCTTGCGCTGTGGGCTACCGATATTTCCGTGGCTTCGCCAACTAGTTGACCGCCAACCCATCCGGCAACCGCGAGTTTCGCTCTTCCCATCCGCTACCGCGGACGGTTCTGTACCCGCGCGAATGCCTTATCGATTGCCCGCCGCAGGCCGTCGGCCGAATAATCAGTGAGGATCACGCCATTAATAAAGAAGGTAGGCGTCGCCTCAATGCCGTACATCTCGCCGTCCTCCATATCGCGCCGCAGCACGGGCTCATATTTTCCCGACTCGAGTTCAGCGTCGAATCGCTTTCGATCCAATCCCGTCTGGGTCGCGTACTTCTTCAAAGAATCCGCATCCAGCGCAGTCTGGTTCTTGAACATGAAATCGATGTATTCCCAAAATTTACCCTGGGCCTTGGCGGCTTCCGCGGCCTGGGCGGCGCGGAAGGCGTTCGCATGAACCGATGTCAAAGGAAAATTCCGAATCACAAAACGTACCCGATTGCCGTAGGACTTCAAAACGTCTTCCACCATCGGATACATCGCACCACAGGCCGAACACTGAAAGTCCGTGAATTCGACAATCGTGACTGCGGCATTCGGATCGCCACGCGTGGCGCCGCCGGCAAGGTTTACAGTTAGCTGGCGCGGTTCTGGTTCTTTCAAGAGAATTTGCACCTTGGCTCCGGCGCGCAGCTGGTCCGCCAGAGCTTGCTCGAGTTTCTCCTGCTGTTGTTGTTGGAGATAGTTGACGATGCTGGCGCGCGCGGCGACAAGATCCGTCTTGAGTTCCGCCTTGTGATCTTCGTAGACCTTGTTAATTTCCGCGTCGGTTGGTTGAGTTATCTTGCCGGTGACCTCAGTGCGAACGATATCTTCGGGAGCGACCTTGCGCTTGTTGGCTTCGGCGACAATCAACAGATCGTTGACGCGCCGATCCAGCACGCCTTTCCGCACGGCATAGATCCGCATATCTAATTTGTAGAGGTAAGACTTCGTGCGTTCGTTGATTGCGTCCACGCGCAGCGGCTCGCCGTTGACGGCGGTCAAGACCGTGCCCGGGGCCAGGTTCGCCGCATTGACGTCGGCGTTCTTGTTCACGGCATTGGTCATTTTCAGACGGTGGATCAGGGCCGCATACAATTCCTGACTGCGTTCATTGCGAATGTAGTTGATCAACTCAGCGCGCACCGATTCCAGCGTGGCCGACCCGATCTGATCCCGGTTCGCATCATAGGCGGCTTTGATTTCCTGCTCGGTCGGCGTGGGGATGCGAGAGTTGATCTCTGCTTCGATTATCTGGTCCGACGTTTTCCCTCGCTTTTTGGCTTCGCCTGCAATCAGTAAAGAATTGACGCGCGCATCGACGGCGCGTTGACGCGACTCACGGGTCTCCTTCGCAGGATCAGCATAGTACGCTCTTAGATAGACATCAGGATCTCTCTGGATCACGGCATTGACCTGGTCTTCGATGTCGCTCGCGGAAATGCTGACATCGTTAATCACCGCGACGGTCGTGGGCGTCACTTCGACAGGTTGAGCCGGGGAAGGCTGAGCGGTTGACTCTGTCGCTTTCGCGGCCGAGTTGTTAGTCGCCGGCTGCTTTGCCGTTGGGCGCGCCGTTGTTCCGCGGCGCGGCGACTGCGCAGCCACCAGGCTGAGTGTGGCGACCAAAATCAGGATTGTGGCAATGATTCTATTTCGATTCATGAAAACTTCCTTCTGCTGGGGAACGCCAACGTCTCGTCCGCATTGCGTGAAGTTGCCACGCTGACTTCCCAAGCTCTGGTTTGGCGATGATATGTGATCGCGTCCTTAAGACAAAACGGTTCGAAAAGTAAAAGGCCCTGATGAAAAGAATGCGTCCTCAGGCAGAAATGATCAAGACAAAATATCACGAGTTGGACCAAAGGGTTGTTCGTGCAATTTCGCGTGGCTTCGTGGATCGCTCTGATACAGCGATCCGAAAGAAACACGTTCGCGCTAACGCGCTCAGTGCAGACGAGACGCGTTCCCGTTAACCGCTAACCAGCTGTCGCACCGACTCGAGGGTATCAATTTCATCAACTGTCTTGTCCGGCCTCAGACGCACGATGCGCGGAAAGCGCAAGGCAAATCCGCCTTTGTGCCGGTTTGATGGCTGAACTCGGTCGAAAGTTACCTCGATGACGATGCGCGGCTCTACCACGCGGACGCGGCCATGCGCGAATTCCTGGAGGGTGTGAGCGCGAAACCACTCGGTCATCTGAGAGATTTCGGCATCCGTCAGCCCTGAATAGGCTTTGCCAATGTTGAGCAATTCTCCGTCGGCTTCTGAGCGCCGCACCGCGAATGTGTAATCAGAAAGGACGTTGCGTCGTTTCCCATGTCCCAGCTCGACCGAGGTAACTACAACATCGAGGGTCGCCAAAGCTCGTTTCAGCTTAAGCCATTCGCGCCCACGCCGGCCCGGCTTATAGAAAGAGGCAGGGTCCTTGATCATCAACCCTTCATTGCCGCGCGCTCGGGCCGCGGTAAACTCATCATCGAGCGCGGCTGCGTCAGAAAATCTTCTGGCTTCAGATAGTCTTAGTGTTCCCCGATTGACCCGCCCGCTCCCGCGAGCGGTCCCGTACCCTGTGCCACTCTTGATCAGTTCTTCAAGTCGTGCTCGCCGTGCTGCCAGAGGATCGTTTATCAACACGCGGCCCGTCGCGTATAAGAGATCCCACGCGACAAATACCGCGGGCGTGCTGGCCAGCAAATCATCACTGACGACTTTGCGGCCCAGCCGTTTCTGCAGATCGCTGAATGGCAGGATCTCTGCACCGCGCGCGGTGATGATCTCGCCGTCGAGAATTACATCGGTGGGAAGTTCAGTCAGCGGCGCTTGTAACTCTGGAAACCTGTTAGAGATGTTATCGAGTGTCCTCGAGAAGATCGCCGCGCGGCCATTCTGCACATGCGCCTGTGCGCGAATGCCGTCAAACTTATCTTCGACAAAAAATTCACCCGGCATGGTGCGGGCGACATCGGCCAGGTCAGCCGCGGGCGTCGCGAGCATCGACTTCAAAGGATGAAACAAACGCATCTCGACATTTTGCAAATCGCCGGCGCGCGCTCGGACCGCGGCCTCGCCGATGTCGCCGCGCAGCATGTTAGCCAGCGAAACTTCGGCCAGCGGTTGTTTGAAGCTGCGCGCGATTGCATCTTCCACCAGTCCCTCGCGCAAGCCAATGCGCAGATCGCCCGAGAGCAGCTTGACCAGATATTTTGCTTCGAGCGGAGTGCCGCGCGACAACGTCTCAGTCAGGAGCAGCGTCTTGGCTTTCTTGCCGCGAGTGGTACTGAGCCTGGCCAGCAGGCCCTCGGTCTCCGCCAGCGAGAGACTCGGTTCGTTGTTGGGCATGGTTTCATTAAAGACTTCGAACGCTACGTCGCCGCCATCGCCCCAGCGGACATAGCGCGGGCCCAAACTTTCCGGGCTGGCGCCCGTGGCGGCACATAGCGCTTCGCCCAGGATGCTGCCGCCGACATTCGTCGTGCGAGCGTCGTTCAGCGCGAACTGCTGCCCGGCAAAGTATCTCGCCGCTCTGGCGAGATCATCGTCGCCCAGGTGTTGGAAGAAATCACCGAGCAAGGCAGCCTTCTTGAGTTTCTTCGTAGTCGCCGCCACGGCTTCGGCAGTTTTGGCGAAGGCTTCGAGCGAGTTTGGCGGAAGCGAGTTCATGCCCTATGTTTCGGTCTTCAAGTTACAACGTGTCTGAGGCACAGGTGTAATTGGCAAATCATACGGAACCGGGAGCGGGAGTGGTAGCGGTAGCGACCGGATCATAAACTCAACTCGGCGAGAACGGCCAATAATTACTACTGTTGGATAAATCCAAAACCTGTCGCTATCGCTCAGGATTCTGCAGCGAGACTTTACGTACTCTGGAACCAACGGCAGTTGGATGCCAGGTCTCGGTCGCTACCGCTCCCGGCTGTGTAACCGTCTATCCTTATCAAACGCGCAACGCTTGCGAGTCATCCGGCGCGCCGAAAATTTCAGGGTGCAGAATTCGCGCGAGTATCTCGACGCCATCTACGACGCGCGGGCCGGGACGACTAAAATACGAGGTCGCGTCCGTGGCCCAGACTTCACCGTTTCTGACCGCCGGCAAATCGGCCCAGCCGGTGGGCAGGTTGGCGCTCGGCAACTGCCGCAAGATGTCTTCTTTGTAATAGCCGCAAGGGATCAAGACGATCACTTCGGGGGCATACGCGCGAATTTCTTCCGCGGTGGTTGTGGTACTGGGTCGACCGGGCTGGCCAAAGCCGGAATCGCCGCCGGCAATCGCGACTTGTTCAGGAACCCAATGTCCCGGAGCGAATGCAGGTTCCAGCCATTCGAGCATCAGAGTCCGCGGCCGACGATCGACCCGCGCGGTACGTTCCTTGACGCGATCGAGCCGGCGCTTCAAATCATCGATCAGTTTGGTAGCCTCGCTCTTCCGGCCGGTGAGTTCACCGACCAGGCTGATATTTTCAAAGATGTCGCCGATAGTATTTGGCTCGAGCGAAATAACGCGCACGTCTGTATCGAACATGCGCGCGGCTCGTTCGACCGTCTGGTAGCTGACGGCGCACACATCGCAGAGTTCCTGAGTCAGAATCAAGTCCGGATTCGATTCGCGCAGTCTGGGTTCATCAAGGTCGTAGATGGATCCATGACCATCCAACTGGGATCTCACCGCATGATCGATCTCGCTGCTCGACATCGTTTCCTGCGAGATGCGACTGGCCGTAAGCCGAGGTTTTTCAGTAACCGAGGGCGGATAATCACATTCATGGGTGATGCCCACCAGCGCGTCTTCCAGTCCCAGCGCGCATACAATCTCAGTGGTCGAAGGCAATAACGAAACGATTCGCATCGGTATCTTTGTAGCGCAAGTTGCCAACTTGCGCCACCCGCTACGTGAATCAGCTCGTGAGACTCTCCTGAACTCTAAACTTGCGCCTCTCCGGCTCGCTGCGTTCTGTACCTAAATTGCCGACCGCGCTACAATCTGTTTCCGGCCCTGCCGCATCAAAGTAAGCATTGAGAGGTACCGAAGTGTTTCTCCTGATTCTGGATTCTGTCGGCAATTCCGAGTTGCTGCTAATTCTGGCGGCCGCTCTGATTTTCTTTGGCCCGCGGCGTTTGCCTCAGCTCAGCCGGCAGCAGGGCAAGAGCCTGCACGAATTCCGCCGCGCGTCCGAGGATTTCAAGCGCACCTGGGAGCGCGAGGTGAACCTGGAGGACCAGGACAAAGGAACAGAGTGGCCGAGTCCAAATTCCATTCTCGATAAGGCCAGCGAACGAATTCGGGCCGCGCGTGAAGCGGCCGCGCTCGGTTCGAATTCGGCGGAGCCGTCCACTTCAGTAATCACTCCATCCGTTACCGCCGTTGATCCGTCGCTGGTGCAACCGCGAGAGCCCAAACCTCTGCCGGAGGCTGCGACGGCTGACCAACTGCCAAGCAAACACGACTGGCTATGATCCATCAAAGACGAACTAAGGAGGGTTTGCTCAACTTTAGTTGAAGCCTGTACAGTTTCTTTCCCTCCCCCCAAAGGGAGCCGGAAAAACTCTTCACGCCTGTGCCACTCGACGGTAATGCCCCGCTTTCAGCTTAGAAACTCAGATGAAGAAAATGAATCCGGCGAGGACGAACTCGGCGGACAGATGTCGTTTCTTGAGCATCTGGATGAGCTGCGCAAGCGGCTTATCAGATCAATTGTTTTTGTATTCATCGCCGCGATGCTTTGCTGGTTCGTGTCCGATCGTATCTACAACTTTCTGGCGCGGCCCGTTCAGCGTGCTTTGGCTGATGCTCAGCAACACCGTAGTGTAACGATCGCCGGACTCAACGGACAGGTTTCGATAGTTCCCCTCAGCTCGCTGAATCCTAACGACAAGATTCGTTTTGTTTTTCCGGATCCCACAAAGCTGGGTACCGCATCGATTCCGTCGGGCGCTTCCGTTATGGCCCGGGTGGATAAGGACAGTCAGGGAAACGTGGGCCTTTATACCGACGAAGCTTTGTCGGCCGGGAATGAAGTCGTTCCGAAAGACGTTAAGCTGCCAATCGATCTGCGCAAGGGATATGAAAGGCTCCCCGACATCAATGACAAACTGGTGGTGACGACCGCGCTTGAGCCCTTTGCCCTTTACGTAAAGGTGTCTTTGTACGCGGCCATCGGGCTGTCCGTGCCGTTCCTGCTTTGGCAGATCTGGGCCTTCGTCTCGCCGGGTCTGTATCCGCACGAGCGAAAATACGTCACTCCTTTTATTAGTCTGTCGAGCATTTTCTTTGTGCTGGGAGCGGCAACTGCCTACTACCTGATCTTTCCGCCCGCGGCGAAATATCTGCTGGGATTGGGTCAGGATTTTCGACTGCTGCTGAAAGCCGACGACTACTTCGATTTCATAATTCTATTGATGCTGGGGATGGGGCTGGTGGCCCAAATGCCGGCCATCACTTATGTGCTGGCGCGGATTGGACTGGTCACCGCCGGCTGGATGCTGCGTGTCTGGCGAATGGCGGTGGTAATTATTCTGATAGTAGCCGCGGTCCTGTCGCCAACCAACGACGTACCTAATATGTTGCTATTCGCGGCGCCAATGTTCGTCCTTTATGCGATATCTATCGTGGTCGCCTGGATTTGTGGGCGCGAACGGAGCAAGACTTAATTGACCACCTTCATTAGCCAATAAGACACAAAGGCACTAAGGGAAACTCCGATCAGCACTGTGGGACGATTTTGAGGAACACATCAGGGGACGCTCCTAATAGCTTCTGCAAACCTGCTTCTAAAATCGCTTATCGCTTTGTGCCCTTGGTGTCTTAATGGTTTACTCTCCCGTTCTGAAGGCAACTGAGGCGGGTTTCAGCTCATCTTGACTCTGGTTCGAGCCAAACTTAGAATTCATACTCAATTCGAGTCCGCGCAACTATTCAACCCAGACCAGCGCGACGCAGAAACTTTCCGGAAGCAGTTGTTAGGAGTAATTCGCTATGTTACATCGTAGAATCGGCCGCCTGGCCATCGCTCTCCTGGCCCTTAGTTTTGCCGTGCCCTCGGGCCTCGCGCAGAAGAAGAATAAGGATTCTGGCCAGGACCCTTCGGAAAAACCGCGCAATGTAAAGCCGGAACTTAAGAAGGCTTACAAGGACTGGCTGGACAAAGACGTCGCGTACATTATCACTGAGGAAGAGCGGAAGGCCTTTAAGAAGCTCGAAACCGACGACGAGCGCGAACGCTTCATCGAAGAGTTCTGGCGCCGCCGCGATCCCGATCCGGATACCGATGAAAACGAGTTTCGCGAGGAGTACTACGAGCGCATCGCTTATGCGAACGAGCATTACGCCTCGGGCATTCCCGGCTGGAAAACTGATCGGGGTCGTATCTATATAACATGGGGAAAGCCTGACGAGATCGAAAGCCATCCTTCGGGCGGCGCCTATAACCGCGAGTCTTATGAGGGCGGCGGCTCAACTTCGACTTACCCCTTCGAGCGCTGGTTCTATCGTTACCTTCCGGGCGTTGGTTCAGGTATAGAGATCGAGTTCGTTGATCCGACGGGCAGTGGCGAGTACCGCATTGCGCGCAACCCGGACGAGAAGGATGCATTACTGCACGTTCCCGGGGCCGGACTAACGCTCGCCGAAGAAATGGGCCTCTCTGAAAAAGGAGACCGCGTCTCGGGCGTCGGCGGTATCGGCATGCAGAACTACACACGCGAGGCGGACAGCCCCTTTAACCGCCTCCAGGTGCTGACAGATCTAAGCCGCCCGCCCGCAATCAAGTACAACGAGTTGGCTTCGGCCGTCAACACTCCGGTTATCGAAGATAATCCGTTGAGCTTTGACGTGCGCGTGGATTTTTTCCGCCAGTCTGACGAGCGCGTGATTACTGCGTTCACGATTCAAACCGATAACCAAAATCTGGTATTTCAGGACAGCGGTGGTCTGCAGCAGGCGCAACTAAATATCTTTGGCAAGATCACTCACGTATCGGGCCGGCGCGCGGGCGTCTTTGAAGATCCGGTGATTACCCGGGCTACGCCAGAGGAATTGACCGACGCAAAGGGCCGTAAATCCGCTTATCAGAAAGCGGTTGCGCTGTCACCCGGCCGATACCGGGTCGATGTTATCGTTCGTGATATCGCGTCGGGCGCAACCGGCGTCCGGCACGTCGGTTTTGAAGTGCCCAAATTTGACGCCACCAAGTTGTCGACCTCAACCTTGATCCTGGCCGTGAAACTGGAAGGGCTGGGTGATCAACCTGCCGTGGGTATGTTCACCATCGGCAGCGTAAAAGTTATCCCCAATGTTTCCGGCGCCTACCATCGCGGCACGCCGGTCGGTGTGTACATGCAAATCTACAACGCAGGTGTCGATCAAACCACGCTGCGGCCTTCGGTCGACGTCGAATACGCGCTAATCAAGGATGGGAAAGAGATGGGCAAGCAATTGGAAGACTGGCGCGGTAACAGCGACGCCGGACAGCGCCTGACTCTGGCGCGCCTGCTCGACTCGCGTAACTTGCCCGCCGGTGATTATTCTTTGGAAGTTCGCGTCAAAGACCGGGTCAGCGGGCAGGCCCTGGTCCAGTCAGCAAAGTTCACCATCATTCCGTAACAGAATCTACCCAGCCGGCTCTCGGAAATCGAGGGCCGGTTTTCTTTAAGCGGCAGGCAGTCTCCCCGGGCTGGTCAACCAGCGCTCTCCACAGCGCTCCCTTCTCAATAGGAGCTGCCATGTCTACCAAAATCATAATCCGCGTCTCGATTCTCGCTGGGCTCTTAGTGCTGGTTCCCGTGGCTCCTGGCCAACCGAGAACTTCCGGCGCCGATCCGCAAAGCAAGCCGCGTAAAATCAAGCCCGAGCCGGCAAAGGCTTTTAAGCAATGGATCGACGATGTCGCGCCGATCATCAGACCGGAAGAATTGAACGCGTGGAATAAGTTAAAGACCGACGAGGAACGCGAGCAATTCATCGGAGAGTTCTGGCGTCTTCGTGATCCGGACCCGGATACGGAAGAGAACGAATACCGCGAAGCGTATTACGAGCGCGTCGAATACGCGAACGAGCATTTCAGCTCGGGTATTCCGGGGGTCAAGACCGACCGCGGGAAGATCTATCTGAGATTCGGTAAACCAGACGAAATCGAATCGCATCCTGCGGGCGGCGCTGATGAACGCGAGGCTTCGGAAGGAGGCGGTTCAACTTCAACCTATCCTTTCGAACGGTGGTGGTATCGCGATCTGCCGGGACGTTCGGATGTCCCGATCGAATTTGTGGATCCAACCGGCACTGGCGAATATCGCATCGCCCGCAACCCTTTCGAGAAGGATGCCCTGCTGCACACTCCCGGCACTGGACTAAGCACCGACTACATCCTCGCGGCCGCCGGTTTTGGCAATCCATTTTCGTCGCGTGCAAACGACGGCCAGTTTGAATGGATGGATCGGATCAAATACCTGAACGAGCCGCCGCCCGTGAATTTCGATCGTCGAGGCAGGACGTCGACCGGCGGAGCGATAATCGATACTGACTTACTTAACACCTCTGTTCAGGTCAGTTACTTCAAGCAGTCGGACGACCGCGTCATTGTTGCTTTTACGGTCCAAACCGATAACCGCGATCTCGTATTCCGCGACGTCGGTGGCATTCAATCGGCGCGTCTGAATATCTCCGGCCGCATTACCAGCTTAGCCGGTCGTCGAATAGGATTCTTTGAAGATGCAGTGACGACGACTGCCACGACCGCGGAGTTGGCTGACGCCAGGGTGCGAAAGTCAGTGTATCAAAAAGCCGTGCCGCTCATGCCGGGCCGATATCGCGTTGACTTGCTCGTGCGCGACGTTGAATCGGGAGCTGCCTCGCTGCAACGGATTGGATTCGAGGTGCCGAAGTTTGGCGTCAACCTGACTTCGTCGTCGCTGATCCTGGCGACCGTACTCGAGCAGGTCTCTGACATACCTGCGTCGCGACAATTTGTCATTGGTGACAAGAAAGTAATTCCCAACCTGACCGCTGAATACCATCGCGGTGCTCCGATTGGCGTCTACATGCAGATCTATAACGCCGGGATCGATCAAACCACGTTGCGGCCGTCGGTCGACGTCGAATACGTCCTGCTCAAAGACGGCCGGCAGGTAGGCAAACAGATCGAAGATTGGCGCGGCACAAGCACCAACGCAGATCGTCTGACGCTGGCGCGCCTGATCGATTCGCGCGCCCTGAAGCCGGGTGACTATGCGATTGAAGTCCGCGCACGCGACGGCGTCAGCGGTGCGGCTCTGGTGCAGACGGCCAAGTTTAGAATTATGGAATAGTGAACATCGGCGTCGGTCTTTGATCGTGGCCCGAGCCATTGGCGCGTTTTCGCTCGGTTAGGAGCGAGATGTTTGTAGCAAGAGTTAGGAAAATCAAACCAAGCTCCTCCAGGAAGCTGCTGAAAAATGGTTTCTCATTCCTGGGAAGCCGCAGGACGATCCACGAAAGCACACGAAACAACTCGAACTGGGAATTTCTCTTCGTGCTGCTTCGTGTGATTTCGTGGATCGTTCTTAGTTTTTCAGCAGCCTGCCAGCAGCGAAATGGCGACTCAGATTGCGCTCCTAGAGGAGCTTGGTGTGCCTGGAACTGGAAAGCTATAAACATTCGCCCCTGACGCGGCCAATGCCTGGCTCTTAAGTTGGTACGTCACCCTCCTAACCGCGCCCTCCACCAGAGTGCTAGAATTTGCACAACCAATGCAGCCGATCCATTTCGCAGGTTTATCTCAGGCCGATCTCACTGAGTTCGTTGAATCGCTCGGCGAGCCGGCTTATCGCGCGCGTCAGATCTTTGCCGGGATCCATCGGCGCCGCTTGCGTTCGTTTGCCGAGATGACCGACCTGCCAAAAGAGCTGCGCGCCAAGCTCGGCGAACACGGCGCGGTCTCCACTCTAACCCTTGAGTCGCGCTATCTCTCGACGGATGGCACGCGTCGTTATCTGTTTAAGACGCGCGACAATCTGCCGGTCGAAACCGTTTTCATTCCCGAAGAGCGGCGCGACACGATCTGCTTTTCCTCACAGTCCGGCTGCCCTTTGCAGTGCACATTTTGTCTGACCGCCCAGCTTGGTCTGTTGCGCAGCCTGACTGCCGGAGAAATTGTCGAACAAGTCATAGTCGCCTTGAACGACGCTTACGGTGTTTCAGTGCCGTCCCCGCGTGGTACAAACCTGGTCGGCATGGGCGCCGGCGAGCCTTTTTTGAATTTTGAAGAGTTGCTGAAAGCAATTCGCATCATGTCGGACCCGAGTGGTCTGCACATCGTGGCGAATAGAGTGACGGTCTCGACGGCCGGCGTCGTGCCGCGTATTCGCGAGCTGGCAACGGTTCAGGATCGACCGCATCTGGCGGTTTCGCTCGCGGCGCCGACTGATGAATTGCGCGACGAACTGATGCCTATTAATAAGAAGTGGCCGCTCCGCGAGTTGCTTTCGGCATGCAAAGAGTTCGAGAAATCTTTGCAGCCAAACGAACGGTTCACCTTTGAATATGTGATGCTCGCTGGTGTAAATGATTCTGACGAACACGCCCGCCAGTTGGCCAATCTCTTGAATCGCCACGAGCTGCGCGCCAAGATAAATCTGATTCCGCATAATCCGGCTGAGCCTTTGCCCTATCAAGCCTCGCCGATTGAACGCGTGGAATTGTTTCGAGAGATCTTAGCGTCGAAAGGAGTTCACGCCTTCGTAAGAAAACCGCGAGGGCGGGACATTTTGGCGGCGTGTGGGCAGTTGGCGGCGGGAGCCCGCCGCTTCAGTTAACGATGTCTTAAGAAGCCCTGGCTGACGCGCGGGCTTCTGACACATCCGCCGCGTGTCGGAAGCCCAACCCGTGAGGGAGGACTGCTGCAATCTTTTGATTTCGCGCCAGGCACGGTAAAATTCCGAGCAAATCAAATCTGAAAAATTTCATCGAAACCTGAATGATGACAAAACTAATCCTTCGAACCTTCCTCGTCGCGCTTCTGGGCGTGTTGATTGGCATCCCGTCGAATTTCCAGGCGGCGCCAGAGCCGCAGCCCAACATCGGCGTCAACGGTTACTATGCGAACGATAAAGCACAACGCGGCCGCACAGTGCAGGCAGCTATCGTGATGGATATCCCGGGTGGCTATCACGTCAATGCCAACCGCCCCTTGGGCAAATACGCAATTCCGACAGTCTTAAAAATTGAAGCGCCGCGTGGTGTAACGGTTGCGCCCGTAAGCTATCCGCGGGCGATTGTGCGCAAGCTCAAAGCGGTGAACAACGAACCGCTGGCGGTTTACGAGGGTCGCGCCGTCTTGCGCTTCAACGTCACCGTGCCCGCGAGCTATAAGGATAACGAAGTGGTGCTCAAGGCGCGTTTGCGTTACCAAAGTTGTAACGATGAAGTTTGTTTTCCGCCGAAGAACCAGGACGTGGACATGAGAATTGGCGTCGTGGGACCAGGCGATCCGTTGAAGCGAGCTAACGGCTGGGTCTTCGGCGGCAGACGCTAATTACAGGACCGCTTGCGGTGGCAAGCGGGTGATAGCAGAGACTGGTAACAACCATTGTGTTCCAATCTTTTCAAACACCTGTCTATGCAGGTTTTTGGCTTCGTTTCGCGGCGTACTTGATCGACACCCTCATTGTGAGTTTGGTTTTCGTCCCTGTTGGTTTCGTCCTGGGAATGGTCCTGGCAGCCAGCAGTGATAGTGATGGTGATGCGGCCACCACGGCCTTGATTCAAGCAGTTAATATGGGCATCAATCTGGTATCTATCGTTGCGACATGGCTTTACTCAAGTCTGCTCGAAAGTTCTTCCTGGCAGGGTACTGTGGGCAAGAAATTGATAGGCTTGAGAGTTACCGATTTGGACGGCCGCCGCATAAGTTTCGGCAAAGCCACGGGACGGCACTTCGGCAAGATTCTATCAAGTCTAATTTGTCTGGTGGGTTTTATCATGGCGGCGTTTACCGAAAAACATCAGGCACTTCACGATCAGCTCGCCGGAACCCTGGTCCTTACAGGGCCCGCAACTGGCGAGCCTTACCCCGAGCCGCCACCACCGCCGGATTTTAGTTATCGCGGCGGCACGATCGGGTTGGGCTGATGACGAACGTGAAACGATGGCGAGTGGCTTAATCAAATATTGTCGACGGGTATAACTCTAGCGCGGTGCTGCGCGAGCATGTTTCGACTTGCGCGGCCTGGTATGCCGACGATTTTCTCCAACTTCTGCCGGCGACGTCACAAGCAGCTGCAACTCAAAGAACCGCCGGCAGACCGGATGCGTGAGATTGCGCCAACGTGAAAGCCGCCGCTCGCTAACTAACTCAAAACCAAATGAATTGAACAAGGCCCGCCACTCAGGCACGCGGCGGAAACTGCATTTACCCGTGCGGCCGCGCCACTGTTGATTGTGAATCCAGCACACGCCCTTGTCCCAGCACGTCTCCGGAATGTCTTCATAGACCACAGCGAGGCCGCCATCGCGCAGCACGCGTCGCACCTCTTTCAACACAACTGAAACATCCTGGGCGTGATGCAGCACGTAACAAAGCAGCACCGCATCGAAGGATTTATCCGGCGCCGGAAAACGCGCCCCGTCATAGTGGCGATAATCGATCGGAGCTTCAGCGCTCCTGGTCAGGTCGACACCCACGGTACTCTTGCCCAGCATCGCGCTGAGATGATGCGCGATAAACCCATTGCCACAACCGACGTCCAAAATCTCAGATCCATGAGGCACAGCTCGCGAGATTTCCAGGGCCATGTCATAAGCGCGGCCGACTTTGCGCCGCCGCCGTTCGCGCTGGAAGCGGCGGATGATTCCGTTTACAAACGGCCCTGATAATTCTGTGCGCAACCTTGGCGTGCTCTGCGTCGCTGCGGTGAAAACCTCTTCACCAGAAAACTCACTGCTGAGACGCAGAACATGCGAAGGTTCCGCAGAGGAGAACTCTTTAGGTAAAGACTCTGGCGGGAACCGAGAAATGATCTGAGACATCGTTGTCACATTTAGCAATCGCGATGCCAAGTCCTCTTCGAAGTTTTCAAACCAAAAACAACTGACGGATTCCTGTGGCGCGAGATTCTGATGACCGATGACTGCAAGAAAGATCGGACAGAAGCTGTGCCCGTCTTGAGGTCTTGCCGATTGTCTCGAAGCGTGGTCAGAGCAAGTGCGTGTACAGAACCGGGAGCGGTAGCGACCGGATGCTAAGGTCAACTGCGGACTAGAAGCGTAACGAATGGCGAGTTGGGTGCCAGCATCCGGTCGCTACCGCTCCCGGTTCTGTAACGACTTGCTCTTGCTGCAAATAATGGCATCGACTAGACGAAACTGCACCATTGCCAGCGGCCGCCTTGAGGTTCCGCTCTACCCTCGCCGGGGATATACTCTTTTCCTCGTAAAGTAGTATGGGAATATTCTTCAACCGAAAGGAAACGTCCTATGCCTAATCCAGATTCCCGCGAAAAAGGTTGGAGCGCGATTGGCTCTGTGGGCCTACTGGTCCTGTTGGGGGTGGCGTGTAAGCTGTCGTCTTTGACGGGAGCGAAAATGAATATGTTCGAGGGCACGAACGCCCAGGATGGTGCGGCTAAGATCAAAGCGAAGGTGGGCGGTGATGCGCTGAAGGTAAGCCGCATAGAAATTCATGAGGACCAGCTGGAAATCGTAGTGCAGGATCCGAACAAGCCAAAGAACTTTGACAAGTACACCTATGAACGAGGAGCAGTTAAAGGCCCGGAACCTGTCGAAGCCCTGGTGCTGGGCAATCAGGAGTTTACGGCCGACAAGTCGCGTCTCTTCGATTTGAGCGAAGTTGATCTGGGGGCGATCCCCTCGACTTGCCAGAAGGCGGCGGAGCGCGCGCAAATCGAACAGGGAAAATGCGAAATCATTTCGGTGGATTGGGAGCACGCCTCGAACACACGGACCAAAGCAGAAAACGAAAAGAGGCAGGCTGATGAGAGAGCAGACCTGCAACGGCAAATGAAGTCGGGCAAAATGGAAGATCCAATGGCCAGAACGCGGCGGCAGTTCGGCGACCTGGCCGTCACCTGGCGCATCTGGATCAAAGGACCGCGAGCGACGAAATATTTTTGGGCCGATCCGAAAGGGAATCTCTCTGATCATGAGTAAACATAACGCTATCTGGAAAAAACTGTCTGTGCTGGCGGCGTTGATGACTATGATCGTCAGCATCACCGCACAAAACTCTCGCATGAAAACAAATCAGACATTACCGCCCGGCTATTGGCCTTTGGAAAAAAGCCAGCCGATCATCGACAAGACCCAGACGATCAGGCTGGCCGCCGATCTCTCGCAGTTAAGCGCGGACGAACGCCGGGCCGTCGCTAAGCTGCTGGAAGTGGGAAAGATCTTCCAGAGCATCTACGAAGAGCAGCGCCACAAGCAAGCGCACACTGACCTGATCCTTTTGGCCCAGGGCACAGGATCGCCGCCCCAGGTACAGAATATTCGCTTGCTCTATCGACTATTTCAGGGACCGATCGCCACGACCTTGGATAATAAGCGCGAGCCTTTCATGCCGGTTGACCCGGTGGTGCCTGGAAAAAACATCTATCCGTGGGGCGTGAAGAAAGAAGAGATTGAAACCTTTCTAGCCTCGCATCCCGAGAAGCTCGCTGAAGTTCTCCACCCGCGATCGGTGGTGCGGCTGGCTAACTCTTTAAGCGCCGATGTCGATCTCGCCGCCCTGGGGCAGTTTCCGATCCTCGATACGCTGCATCCCGGGCTGCGGTCCGAATTGAAAGCAATTCAGGGAGGTAAAGCTGGTGCGCGTGGAGCGAAGCCGCTGCGGGCTCAGGGTTTCTACGCCATCCCTTACTCGGTCGCGTATGCGGACGAATTGATGAGAGCGTACGCCCTATTAAACGAAGCCGCGGCTGCTTTGCAAAAAGACGATGAGGAATTTGCCCGGTACCTGCGCAATCGCGCGCGCGATCTCTTGACGGACGATTACGAGTCGGGCGATGCGGCATGGGTCACCGGCCACTTCAAGAACCTGAATGCACAAATCGGTTCATACGAAAACTATGATGACGAACTCTTCGGCGTCAAGACCTTCTTCGCTTTCAGTCTCCTGGCAACGCGACAGCAGGAAACGACCGCTCTCCGCCAGGCCATGAAAGGTCTGCAGGCTCTGGAAGATTCCCTGCCGTACGATCATCACAAGAAGGTGCGCGAGGATATTCCCGTCGGCGTCTATGATGTCATAGCCGACTTCGGCCAGGCGCGCGGCGCCAACACTGCCACGATCCTGCCCAACGAAAGTTATCTGGCGCGCCGCTATGGCCGCACGATCCTGCTGCGCGCGAACATCATGCGGGAACCGAACATCTTCGAGGGCACGTCGCGCAGCTTTGCGGCAGCAGTAGGTGAAGATCAGGCGAAAGCTTTGACCTCTGACGGAAATTTTTTTCGCACACTGTGGCATGAGGTCGGCCACTATCTCGGCGTCGATCGCACCAGGGACGACCGCGATCTCGATCAGGCTTTGCGGGACGATGCCAGCGCTCTGGAAGAAATGAAGGCCGATCTGGTGTCACTGTTTGTCGCCGAAGCCCTGCACAAGCAGGGTTACTACAATAACGAAGTGCTAAAATCGGTTTACGCCGGCGGTATTCTGCGGGTGCTCCAGAACAACAAGCCGCGCCGCGACCAGCCTTACAACACGATGCAATTGATGCAATGGAATTTCTTTCTGGAAAATGGACTGCTGACTTTCGAGAATGGAAAGTTGAGGATTCACTACGAGAAATATCACAGCGTCGTCGGCAAGCTGTTGGCCAAAGTTCTCGAGGTGCAGTACGCGGGAGACAAAAGCGCCGCCGATCGCTTTATCGATCAATACACCTCCTGGAAAGAAGATTTGCACGGAGTAGTTGCTAAGAACATGCGCGATCAATCACGCTACCGCTTTCGTTTGTTCAAGTACGCCGCCCTGGGCGAGTAGTCAGAACCGCCTACGGTAGTGGGTGGTTGAAGTCGCCTGAGAGGGATCAGGTAAAGAGAACTCAACCACCCGCTACCGCAGGTGGTTCTGACACGTGTCAACCATCGCGTGGTGCGCACCATGAAAAGAGATCCGCGCACGATTGTTCTCACGCTGGGCCGGTGTCTGAAACTACTTTGTCCTGCCTGTGGCGGTGCTTCGATCGTCGAACGACCTTTTCATCTAAAACATCGCTGCAACGCGTGCGGGGTAGTCTTCAAACGCGAGGAAGGCTTTTTTGTCGGCGCGATCATGGCCAATGTGGTTGCTACCGAAGTCCTGATCCTCTTTGTTTATTTGCTTTCCCTGTTGCTCACCAAGCTGAATGAACAAAAGATGCTCACGGTGCTCTTTGTCATCGGCGTCACCTTTCCGCTGGCGTTCTATCACCATAGTTGGAGTCTATGGCTGGGCCTTGATCACCTGATTGAAGGGCTGTCACGTGAGGAAAAAAGCAGGTGAGCGGCGAGGTCCATCGGTGTTATGCAGTCAGTACCGGGGGCAGGGGAGCGCGGACATCCTGTCCGCCAGCGGGCGCAGCCCGCTCCAGCTTTCTGGCCATGAAAATAACTTTTTGAAAGAGCTCGCGCTGCGCGCTCGGGCGGACAGGATGTCCGCGCTCCCCATCGCTCCCGGTACTGACCTCGTTGGTCACGAGCTTGTGTAAGGCGCGAAGGCGCGATGCAATTCATTTGGCACCGGGATTGGCTCCAGCGTATCGCGTCGTACCGAGACCAATACGAAATGCGCAGTCGCAATCAAACCCTCTTCGACGGCGCCGTCCGATCCCTTGCGGCGCACTTCGAAGTTCAACCGCAATGATGTCTTTCCGATCTTGTCGACGTAAACGCTTACTTCCAAAAGATCGTCGAGCTGGGCGACCCGGCGAAAGTCGCATTCCAAATGCACTCGCGGCAGCCAGATATCCAGTTCGTCGAAAACCTTTCCATAGGACAAGCCGGCGGCGCGAAACAACTCCGTCTCGGCAATTTCGAAAAACCGAATGTACGAGCCGTAGAAAATAATCCGCGCGGCATCAACGTCGCCCCACAGGACGCGTTCTTCGATCGAAAATGTTTTTGGTTCAGTCATTCTTAGTATTAAGCGGGGGCAAGCCCCCTTCCCGACCATGAGCTGCACCCACGCCACTTGGATTCAAGATCGAAAGTCTTTCAAGGCTAAAAAAACAGGCAAGTCTGGCAATTTCTCAGGTCAGGAAGGCGGGCTTGCCCCCGCCGTGTTGTCAAGAGCTTCAAGTAAAGTAAGCAACGCCCGATTGAATATTTCCGGCTGTTCCATGTTCGTCATGTGGGCGGCGTCTTCTATTATTTCCAGGCGCGAGTTGCTTAGACCTCGATGCATAAACTCGGCATCGGCCACCGGCCGGATCGAGTCCTGGCGACCGACGATGATTAGCACGGGCACTTTGATGCCCGGCAGGTCTGCTGAATAATCTCGTCGCGCGGCCATGCCGCGTTGTGCGGCGGCAGTACCTACTCGATCAGCGCGCAGAATCATCTCGTGTACCCGAGCAGCAACTGCAGGCTTCTCTGCCAATGTGCGCGGCGCCAGGAGCTTCGCCAGGGTTGCGTCGGCGATGTCGCCCATTCCTGTGGCCAGCATCTGCGCTACCTGCTGTGCGCGGGCCTGCTTTTCCAGTTCGTTGTCGGCCGGTGCTCGTGTGCCGGCGAGAACCAGCGAGCGCACTCGCAGGGGAAACAGGTGGGCGAATTCAAAGGCCACGTAGCCACCCATGGAAAGGCCGCAGACGGTGGCGTCAATGACTCCTAACCTGTCCATCGAGGCGGCGACAGCGCGCGCCATGTCCGCCATCGTGATTATTGTTTGATCAGCTTGTTTGAGAGAGCCACCAAGCCCAGGTAGATCCGGAGCAAAAACGCGGTAACCGTGCGCGCCCAGAAGATCGATCTGCTCGGCCCACATCGAATGATCGAACGGATAGCCATGCAACAGAACCACAGACTGGGCACTGCCGGCGTCATAATAGAAGGCTTCGCTCATCGGTGGTGATTTCTTCCCGGGAGTTCACTCGGTGAATCAGTTTTTCTTTCAGCACTTAATTAATTATTCATTCATGCTGAACACGCAATCGAGACAACCTCTCAGGTCAGGAAGGGTGGCTTGCCCCCGCTTGTTTTGAGGTCGACTATCTATGCTAGCCCCGTAAATGTCTCAAGTGAGCCCTGTCATCGCGTGCGTTCTGCACCTAACCGATTATCGCGTTCCTATTTCAGCCACATTTTTCTTCGGCGCCTGCGGATTCTTTACGTGCTTGTCGTACCACGCCAGGTATCGTTCATAACGATCCCGCACGTAGCTCGGCCGCGTGATGCCGTGGTTCTCGTTGGGATAAATGATCAGTTGGGTGTCGACGCCGAGGCTGCGCAGCGCCTGATACATTTGCTGGCCGCCCTGGACTGGGACGTTGAAATCACGCTCGCCGCCCAGAAACAGTGTCGGGGTCTTGATGCGATCGGCGTGCAGGAATGGATAAGAGATCTTCTGGTAAGTCTCCCACGCTTTCGGATTCCAGGGCGGACCAATTTCGTAATCGTATTGAATGATGTATTGATCGGTACCATAGAAAGCGACTGTGAAGGCCGTGCCGGCGCCGCTGGTCGCTCCCTTGAAACGCGGATCAGTGGCGATCATGTAATCGGTAAGAATCGCCCCATAACTCCAGCCGCCAACCCCCAGGCGATCCGGATCGGCCACGCCCATTTGAATCACGTGATCGACACCAGCTTCGAGATCCTCTACTTCATAGTGTCCCCAGTCGGCAAAAATCGCGCGCGAATATTTCTGACCACGACCCGAGCTGCCGCGATAGTTCACGGCCAGTACCGCATATCCATTCGCTGCAAAGAGCTGCCGCTCGACGCTGAATGAATGCTGGTCCTGGCCATTAGGACCACCGTGGATGCGCAGCAACAAAGGAAACCTGGTTCCTTTCACATAACCGAGTGGATAAGTCAGCAGTCCGTGCACCTCGGTTCCATCTTTGCTTTTGAAACCAACCCCCTCGGTTGGGGCGATTTGCAGCTCAGCGAACAGCGCGTCGTTCTGATGAGTTAGCTGCCGCAGAGTACCGCCTTCCATCGCGTAGACTTCCGTCGCTTTCGTGTCGTCACCCGAAAGCAAGACCGTGTGCCCGCCGCCACTGTTCAAACTCGAAACCACAATCGGCGGGTTCATCAGACGGACCACGGTGTTGCGGGTAATGCTTACTGGATAAACAGAGCGATCGTCGGTCACCAGAGCGTTGGCTGACTTACCGTCGCTGCTTACGCGCAACCCGGATACGCCACGATCGAGATCCTCGACCGCTTTCGGTCGCGAGGGTGCGGCGCTGCCGTCAGACGGCACAAAGACCAGGTGCTCCATGTTGTAAGCCCCGTATTTCTTTTCGTCACCTTCGGTGAACACGATCCTGGTTCCGTCGGGGCTCCATTCTGGGCGTGCGCGCGAGGCGCGATTATCCGCCGTAGTCAATTGCTTTTCAGCGGCGCCGGGCGTGGCGGCCACCACGAACAGTTGCGCGGCCGGATCGCGATCGGGATCGTCTGCATGATTGCTCATGAAAGCGATACGCGACCCATCGGGCGACCATGATGGTGAAGACTCGTCCCAGGTGCTTTTGGTCAACCGGTCCAGCTTCCTGGTGGCAACATCAAAAAGGTAAATGTAGCTGTGGCGGCCTGAGAGCAGATATCCCTGCCCGTCCTGTTTGTAACGATAGCGATCGATCACGATCGGTTTAGGCGGTTTTGGCGGAGCGCCAGGCGCAGGACTCGCAGCGGCTTCGGCTTCCGGATCCGGATCTCCAATCACCAGCGCCAGACGTTTTGAATCCGGCGACCACTCGTAACCCTGCAGGCGTCCCTTCAATTCAGTGAACTGGTAAGCCTCGCCACCGCCGCGATCCATCAGCCACACCTGGTTGCCCTTCGCCTTGCCGGGCCGCGACGAAGTGAACGAGAGGTACTTTCCATCAGGGCTCCAGCGCGGCGCGCTTTCGCTGTCTGTGCTGAACGTAATCTGGCGATCGTTTTTCCCGTCATACCCGACCATCCAAATATGTGTGTTGCCTTTGTCCTCTTTGGCGTCAATGGTAGCGACGACATAGGCCACCCATTGACCATCCGGCGAAAGCTGCGGGTCACGCACATCGCGCAGGCGCGCCAGGTCGTCGAGTTTGAAGGGACGGTGCGTGGTCTGCGCGGATAACGAGGCGGCCAGAATGAGAAGCAGGATGGCTGAGAATTTGATCCTGAACATATTGGAATTTCCTCCTGTCGAGACTTCTGGAGATCTGGTTGAGCCAGATGTTAACGCAGAGGTCGCAGAGGGTCCCGCCAGGGTCGCAGAGAAAATACTCTGCATGCCTCTGCGATGTCCTTTGCGCCGTCTGCGGCTAGATGATCTGGCAATCACAAATCCCAGAACTAAAGAAAGTTTCTTTGTCGCTTTGGTTACAGCGCCGCTTGCTACCACAAGCGGGTCCGCACAAAGGAACGCAAGTTAAGTGCGCGAGAGTTTACTGCGAATCCGCGCGACTGTATAGAGTCGCTGCCTGGATTCGCTCATGTTTATCAGGCGGGCTACTGCCTGCCCTTGGCTTTGGGCCGTCTTTGACGTTGCTAACCGCAAATGTTTGAGGCAAGCTCAAATCAACGAATGCGAGGTCAGTACCACCTGCGTGCGCGGGTGGGTCATGGAATCCACCTGCTACGTGAGTGTTTGATCCGCCCTAAACATATGAAACTATCATTCAACGGCGCGACGACCATGAAAGCCGATCTGGAAACTGATGTGCGCGCGGCGGCCGCGGCCGGGTTCGACTATCTCGAAATATGGGCGGCCAAACTGCGCGAGTTTTTGAAAACACATTCGGTACCAGAACTGAAAACCCTGTTAGGCGAAAACAGAGTCAAGTCGCTCAGTATTAACTCAATCGAAAATATCACCTTCAGCGATGCTCCTGCGTATCTCCGGATCAGAGCCGAGTGCGAAGAGTTATGCGCCCTCGCGGAAGCGATCGGCTGTCCGTACGTGGTAGTCGTGCCCGGTAATTTTCCGATGGGCGGCCTGAGCAGCTATGAAGTGATCGAAGAAACCGTGAGCGTGCTCAGAGAGCTGGCTTCGATCGCTGAAAGACATAACGTGGCGCTGGCATTTGAGTTCCTGGGCCAGAAGGATTGTAGTGTGCAGACTTTGGAGCTGGCCGACGAGATTGTTCAGAAAGTGAATCGTCGCAATATAGGTCTGGTCATCGATAGTTTTCATTTCTACGTCGGGGGCTCGACTATCAAAATGATCGAAGCACTCGATCCAAAGCGTCTGTTCATTTTTCACATCAATGACGCTGAGGACTTGCCCCTGGATCAGCTCACCGATGCTCAGCGGCTCTTGCCGGGCCTGGGTAGTCTGAAATTAACGGAAATGATCGAAGCCCTGCGCCGGATCGGTTACGACCAGACGGTCAGTGTCGAGACTTTCCGGCCTGAATACTGGGAGCGCGATCCCTTTGAGCTGGCGCAGGAGGCGAAGGCGGCGGTGGAGAAGGTATTAGGAGGCCAGAACCTCAGGCAATGATCGATCGTTAAGGTGATGAGATCAGTACCACCTGCGTAAGCAAGTGAATCTCCACGATCAATTCGGGAGTTGAATCCTTGACCCACCCGTTCACGCGGGTGGTACTGACTCCATTGCGACTGAGTTTGTGCTACCGAAACTTATGGCCAAGATTAAGATTGGCTTTCTGGGCGCTGGTTACATGGCCGGAGTTCACGCCTCGATTCTGATGCGTGACGAACGCGTTCAGATTGCGGCGGTCCACGATCGGGTCAAGAGGCGATCGCGACTCATGGCGCGTTCCACCGGCGCCGCGCTGGCGCACAGCACCTCGGAAGTACTGGCAATGTGCGACGCGATCTATATCACCACTCCGAATACGAAACATACTGAGCTGGCCATCCTTGCCGTCGAAGAGGGCAAGCACGTCTTTTGTGAGAAGCCCATGGCTGCCAATCTCCAGGACGCCGGGCGAGTGCTTAAAGCGGCGGAAAAGAGCCACGCCGTTTTTCAAGTAGGTCACAATCGCCGCTTTGCGCCGGTTTACGCTGAGTTGAAGCAGATGCTGGCGGATAGGCTCCAGCCGCATTCGGCGCACGTAAAGATGAATCGGGGAGAGTTACTTCATCCCGACTGGGTTGGCAATCCAAAGATCACCGGCGGTTTTCTTTATGAAACCACCATCCACATGCTGGACTTGCTGCGCTTTCTGTTTGGCGAAGTAAACATGCTGCACGCCGTCGGCTCGGTTCATGAGTATGCTGAGACAGATGATTTTTCCGTGATCCTGACCTTCACGAGCGGCCTGCACGCGACCCTGGCATCGTCCGCAGACGCGAGCTGGCTGTTTCCCTTCGAGCGCGTCGAGGTGTTTTGTCATCACTCGACCATTGTTACGCGTGAGATGGAGAGCCTGGTCGTAAGTGAAGGACTTGACGGCCGCCAGGTCGAGCGTTCGATGCATCGGCTGGCGAAAGAAGAGAAGTGGGGCTATGCGCAGGAAGACCACGCCTTTGTTGACGCGATCATTGGCCGACTATCACCCGCCATCACGGCGTTCGACGGTTACAAGTCGGTTGAGTTGGTCGATGCGATTTATGAGTCAGTGAGAACAAAGGCGCCCGTTGAACTGATGCACCAACCGTGAGCAATAACAATCGGGTTCCAACTCTTTCAGCTTGACCCAAAGAGTGATCAACGATCTTAAGTGGTTTTGCTTCGTCGCAGAGCGACGCCTCAATTTAGTCCGGCCTTTTAGAGTCTGTCGGAAAAAGCGGATGTCTCTGTGCAAACTCTGTGGCCACAGAGTTCTTTTCTCCGACAGGCCGAGCTAAATTCAAACCGCCGCTACGTGGTTCATACTAAGAGTTAGTTATTGGACAAGCCAACTCCCACCATCAGATCTTTTCGGCAGCCTTCAGAATCTTATTAACCGTCGACCAGTTTCGCGTCGTCCCCAATACACCCAGTTCCTTCTCGACAAACTTATTGGGGAAACTGTGCATGCCTTTTTTTTTGCGGCGTGACACAACAAAGGCGGCTCGGTCCTTCACTTCGAGGACGTCGAGATTTTCGGTGACGGATGTCAAAGGCAGTTTTGGATCATGCTGCGGTTCGTCTGAAAGGAAAACCACAAATAACCCCACATCGGCGTCCAGCTTTATCTTCTTGAACGGGTTGCATCTGACGCTCGCCTCGATATCCGCCAGCCGTCTGATCATTACCGGGACCTCAAAACCTAAAACATTTCGCAGGGTCTTCTCGATCTTTGTTTGCAGCCCGGCAGCGTTCGCCGACGCAGAGTCAAATATCACATTGCCGCTCTGAATGTAGGTACGGGCGTTCTTCAATCCCGCCGCGGTGAAGATGCGCGCCAGCTCGTCCATCTTGATGAGCCTTTGACCCCCAACATTGATCGCTCGCAAAAAGGCTACGTATCTGATCATCTTATATCCTCACCATCCGCTCTCACGAATACAGGAAAACATTCCTATTACAGTCTAGTTCCGGTTCATGTCTCATCAGCACCGTCGCTTTAGCGCGCTGATCTTAACATGAGTTATAAGCCGGAACGTTTCAAACGGGTTCCCGAATCGAACGAACTGTTATCTCAGGGCTAAAGCCACGGTGCTAATAAGAAAAATATTCCCCCGCTCAGTCAGAGCCAGGACAAACTCGAACCACCTCCGACCTTGACGGTATATTGGTACATATGTACCATAATCTTGTTTTTGCTAACCGAAGAAAAGTTGGTGATTGTTGATGCCGAAAACAAAGAAAGCAAAAGCCGCGCCAGCGAGCGAAAAAATATTGGTTGAGCGGGTGCAAACGGGCGTGCGTTTGGAAAAGCGTCTGTTGAAGGTCTTGAAAGGGCTGGCTGAATACCACGACATGACGCTCGGCGATTTGTTGGAAGGCATCGTCCTGCACGCCTTTGACGGCCGTCATCCGTTTGGCGATGAAACCCGGCAGCGCATTGCGGACCTCAAGCGTATATACAAATTGGATCTGGACGCCGATGCCAGCCATCGATTGTTGGAAGCTGAAGATCACGAAGCGGAAGCGGTTTCAAAACACGTCAAGCGCAAGGTGAAAACATGAGATAAAGAGCTTTTCTGTTTGCGAGCCTAAAGGAGATCCACGAAATCACATGAATTGACTCGAAATAAACCCTCTCGGTGGTTGCTTAGTGTGATTTCGTGGATGGTGTTCCCAGTTTAAGCAGCGTATTGATGGGTATTAAGCCGCGAAGATAAAGAGTGGACGCGCGCGTCTCGTAGTGGAGTCTAACAGTGGAAGATAAAGAGTCGATCGAGCGCTTCGAGAGTTGCACGCTGCGAGGCGCAGACTTTCACCATCGGGACCACGTCAGAATCGTCTGGCTATATCTGCAAAAGAACTCAGTCCTGGAAACGCTCGACAGGTTTTCGGCCGGCTTAAAACGCCTTGCCACTGCCAACGGGAAACCAGATCTTTATCATGAGACCATTACCTGGGCGTATGTCTTCCTGATCCACGGACGAATGGAACACAAAGAACCTAAGCAAAGCTGGTCACAGTTTGTTGCGGCCAATTCGGACTTGTTTGATTGGAAAGACAATATCCTTAAGAGTTATTACCACGACGATACTCTGAAATCTGAGAAGGCCCGCAGGACGTTTGTGTTTCCGGACAGATTTCCGGCAGAGACGCAGCGTGACACGTCCGTAATCAAAGACATTGACACTTGAACCAAGCGGGTTACATTCCCGCCTCAGCTCTGTTAGAAGAGTCATATTTGTAGTAATGCGACCAATTCGACAGAAGCGGCATGTTTCGGACGACTGCCTGGCACATCGCGCTCCTATGGATCTCGAATCTTCGGTCTCAGCGCGAAGCTATAGACATTTCGTCCCTGCGGGACTGCATTCGAAAAAACCGGCTCAGAAATATCAGAGTGCGAACTTGATCGGCGGGATCACAGAGGTTGCAGAAGGTGTTGATTCAGGACCCCGATTGAACTACATCTTCCGCGCCAAATCGCCCACGCGGATTATACCGCCCTGTACTATCCTCGCATTGACGCCGCGAAGATGTAGTTGTTTGCCCGCGGGCGAGTTAACGAACTTCATCGCATCCCGTCCGAAGCGCGCCACAAATTTTTGGCAACCGAGGTGCGGTGGCGGCGTAATTTCAATTACCGCCGATCCTAAAGACAAGCATGTTCCCGCCGGCGTGTTCTCTTCGCTCAAGTCCATATCCAGATAGAGCTGATCGCCGGCGAGTGGCCAACGATCCCAATCCTGAGCCACCAGCGCCGTTACGCGCGAATTCATGATATTCAGTTGCATCAGCGGATTTGGCGATCCGTCGGCGGTACTCGTGCTGCGCCGTCTTTTCCAACTGTCACCCACCAGCCCATCGGTCACATGCAGTTCAGCTTCTTGAAGAATCTCGCGGTCGTTAATTGCAGGCCGGCGGACGATCAATTCCAAGACCCCAACAGCTTTCGGCGCGCGCCGAATGTTGTCCAATCCGGCTTCCAACTCCGGCGTAGTCAGATGCTTTCTCAATGTGGATTCAAGATCGGCGATGCTCATAGGAAATGATTTACCACAGAGGACACGGAGAAAACCAGGAAACAGATCAGTTACTTTGCAGATGCGATCTTTTTCGGGGCATCGATAATTTGCTGTCCTCTCTGTGTCCTCTGTGGTTAGTCATTGTCTGATTCGCGAAGACTGCTGATGAAGATCGACCGCCCGCTACCGCAGGCGGTCCTGACATAGTACCTCAGACCAACTTTCTGGGCGTCAGCATGGCTTTCAGAGTCTGGCCAGCGCGCAGGATGGTCAATTTGTAAGCAACCGGATGTTCAAACAACTCAAGCATCCTGGTGAGGGAGAGACCGGCCACCGCCTTCCCATCGATGGCCGTGATGGTGTCGTCCTTTTGCAAACCCGCGTCGGTACCAGGAGAATTCTCGAGCACGTCCGCGATCCGAAAAGTGCGGTAGTCCTTTCCTTCGGCGACGATCGAAAGTCCGCTAAAAGCGCGGTCGAAAGTGTCGTTGAAAGAATCGTTCGGTTCGAAGATGATTCGCTTGTGACTGTAGTCGAACAAGAGCTTGAACTTGCCGACTATCTGCTGACCGATATTGCCGACCAGTGACGGGCTGGCAAAAGCCCCTACCTTATCTTCAGAGAAAAGGGTGATGGGCTGGCGGATTCGGAAGCGGCCAATCTTCAACTCTGACACGCGCCCGATGCGCGCACTGACCTCACCGCCGGCGCCCCCAACCCCAATCGCTTTGATTGTCGGTAGAGTTGGAGCAAGAAGATTATGCCCGGCGACGAACGGACTATAGAGCGCCAGGGCGCCGCCCGATCCAACGTCGAGCACGAATTTTCCCGTGATTGGAGCGCTGCCCACCGGTGTTACCTCGGCTTCGATGATTGGATGGCCGGCGGAGTTAAAGGTGATCGGAATACTTTCCCCCGAGCCCGCATAGTTGAACTTGTCCTTGTCGTAGAGCTTGATTACTCGCGCTTGATAATCGAGTTCCATGACAAATTGCTTGATGAATTCACTGCCGATGATGCCATCGAAGTCCTGGCCGAATCGCGAGGCCATCCGACCGATTGGTAATGCCGCATTAAGGGGTTGAGAGAATCCCGAGAACCCGGGAATGGTAAATTTCGAATCGCGCACGAAAGCCCCGGTCGAAATGCCTGCACCAGCACCACCCATATGGATTTCTCCTTCGAGCTTTAGTCCGAGTTCCCGGGCACGTTCGAGATTGATAATCGCGAACTGATCACCCGTATCAAGCACGAAGGACAGTGGCCGGGAATTATCAACCTGGACTTTCAAAACGATATGCCGGTTGACCATCTCAAAGGGAATCGTGACGACGGAAGCCTGGATCGCGCCCTGGGATTGAATAGAGTTTGAACGCGAAACTGCCGTGGAAAGCAGCAGACTGAATACGACCAGGCTTGGTAAGGCTCTTCGTTTCATGCCGGCTTCTCCTGAAAAGGATACCAAATGGTCCGATTGAATGGCTGGACCCTGTGGGTGGTTTAACGTTGACGACGAGCTTTTCGTTTCAAAAGATATGCGGACGGAGCGTAAGTCAGCCAACGGCAAGATGAGGTCAGTACCACCTGCGTGAGCGAGTGGGTTAAGGAGTCATCGCGCACTGTGCCGGGCAAAACCCCGTGCGTCGCTAGTGCTTATCTCATCACCTCGCAGGTTGAACGATTGATCCACCGCTCACGCAGGTGGTACTGACCTCGTCCCCCGACTTGAACGAGATCTTTCGTACCTTCATCGGTTTAATCGGCGCGCTCTACTTCATTCCCGTCCACCGAGCGCATAAGCCAACATATGGTTATCCCGCGAGACAAAAAGGACCTGCAATGCTTCATCGCTGAGAAAACGATCATCAGGCGCGCTCATCCTGATCGAGCGCTCGTCTGTCCCGGTGTTGATATTGACGCCCAACAACCCGTTCCCACGCCCGAGATCCGTATAGAAATACATCCAATCCCCGCGTAGCGCCGCAAGCCGTCGCGTGCGCAGCAGGAAACGAGAAAGACGTTCGAGTTGATGCGCGGGATCGAGCCGGTCAAGCAACTTATCTTCGACGTCTCCCGAATGCGCTTCAATAGCCGGCCGTGGGACGGCCACGCGCGGACGCGTCGTAGACATCTGGCGCGCTCGCGCCAGGATTCCGAATGTCGAGATCCGTTCGCGCGCATACGCGGTCGCTTGATTGCGGACAAATTCGGCTGCGTTGTTACGCACGTATTCGCTCGCTTTGTTTGACGCCAGGGTAGTCAGACTTGGCAATGCTGCATGTAGGGCCAGGCCCGAGCGCAATCCGTTCAGAGTATTCAGCAGTTGGACTCCGCGAAAAGCAGTGGACGCCGTGCTCCCATAACGGAAGTAAAGAGCGGCGGCACGCGCAGAAACAGCTGCGATGGTTCGCAGCAGGCCCCGGCCCGGAGGGTTGTGCCGCGCTCGCCAGACATTCGCGCCGGAGTTCAAATCAAACGCCGCGATTTCATTCTTGCCGCCGACTACGGCTTCGCCGCGTTCATTCAATAGAACGAACGCGGCCTTTTCTATTCCATGCAAAATCTTGGCGCGACGTTTTCCGGTCCGAGCATCGATGATGATCAAGTCGTCGTGGTCGGCAACTACCAGCGTAGCTGCATCGGGCATGACTACGTTGGTGATACCTTTGTCGGCGCCTTTGTAACGCCACAGTACTTTTCCTTTTTCAAGATCAACAGCGCTTACGCCATACGGCCCTCGTTCGACAGTCTCGCCATCTTCCACCTTCGCGAATTGGCCGCCGGTGCGCGCATATAAAACGTTGCGGGTGAGAAGCATCTCAGGCACTGAGCCAAGATCTTTTGCTTCCCAAACTTCCTCGCCATTCAAACGCGAGATGGCGCGCACCTTACCGCGCCCCGAAGTGTAAATGTTGCGTTCGTCAGCTACCGGATCGGATTCAGTCAAGGCCAATCCTTCTTCGTTCACACGAAACTTGTCGCGCTGGCGTTCGCGTCCGGTGCGCGCGTCAAGCGAGGTCAGCCCCTCATAAAAAACATACAGTCGATTGTCGAGAAAGGCAGGCGCGCGATAATTGTCGAGGGTGTAAGGAACGTCGTCGTTGTCGCCCCAGCGGGCCGGCATCATCTCGACTTCGCTTTCCAGTTCACGTTTCCACAGTTCTTCGCCGTTAGTGATATTGAAAACATGGATGACCGGCTTGCGCTTAAAGCCTGCCTTAGGCTTTCCTTTCGCATCGCGCACCAGCACTACCGCTAACAGGTTGGCGTTTAGATCGAGCGCCATGTGCATTACCGCGCCGCGTACTTTGTCGCTGCGCCAGAGAGGTTCGCCCGTCATGAGATCGAGCGCCTCGACCCGCGTTTTGCTGCCTGATTCAAGGTTCAGCAGCAACATGTCGGTGCCGGGAACAGGCGCGACATCAGTCTCGTCCAGCTTCGCGTGCTTGCGCCGCCACAGCACGTCACCAGTTTCTCCGTCCACGGCATACAGGGATTTCTCAGTGCCGACTATCAGCACGCCCAGATCCGTTGATTGATAAAAGCGCACCTTGCCGTCGAGCTTGGTGGACCAGCGCTCCGCCGCGAGAGTCGAGGCAGAGGAAAAGAGGAGGAGCGACAGGACGAAGAGGTATCGGACTGATGTTTTCTGCGACGGCATTTAGTATGAAACTTCGGTTACTTGATTTCGATTGCTGAAGTGAGCGTGAATTCCGGGGCGAGGTAATTATAGGGGTGAAGGGAGTGGTAGAACAACAAGTGCACCTCAACTATGCCCGTGCGCGACGACCGGACGGCGAGGTCAGTACCGGAAGCGGTGGCGACCGGGTCATCGGTTGGGCGATCTCGACCGTTGCGTGGATTGAGACCCGGTCGCTACCGCTCCCCGTACTTACTTCATCATCAATGCCATCGGCTCGTCACCGCCAGATTCCCAAAACGAATCCGATCAACGCAAAGTAGACGGTGATGTATCCACAATTGATTAGCATGTATTTGAACGAACGCCGTTCGAATAGCGAAATGATTACGAACATCGTTGACGCCCAACCGACGCCGGTCAGAAGCCCGGCCACGAGACCCCACCGCCAATTCGTTTTGCTATCCCCGAGGAAGAACGCGAGGTTGTAAGAAATAATCCACGCCAAAAAGAGCGTAAGCGAGTAGGTCTTAAGTGGATTGGCCGCGGCGACTTGTTGGTCACTCAGCCCGGTTTGCTTTTGCCAGGCCCGAAAGAAGAGCACGGGCGAATACCATAACGCGCCGAGAGCCAGGCTCAACAGCGCACAGACTAAGACAGCCAGATGGTTAATATAAGGTTTTTCCATGACGCTTCAAATCTAGATCTGATCGCAGCGCTTGTATTGGAAAAAATTTACCTTCGGCGCCGATGCACTTTGATCGGGAGCTGGGTGATTGAGTCTGGCAGCGGCGGAACAGTAGCCCGACCGTGAGGGAGGGCGTTACTTTGACGGGCGTCCTTTCTGACGGTTGGGGCTACTGCCCGGATCGTCCTACCTAAGCCACCGGCACATAGTTCAGAATGTCGTTCTTGGTGCGGACGTATTCTTCGGGAGTAAAGCCTGAGAAAAACTTGAAGTCGTTAATGAAGTGGGCCTGATCATAGAAACCACAATCCTGTGAAATGATCGTCCAATTCACTTTCTTGCGTGCTTCGATTTCGCTGATGGCTCTCTGAAAGCGGATGATTCTCAGATAAGATTTGGGCGCGATTCCAACCTGACGTTTGAACATGCCGATAAAATGCTTCTGCGAGTAGCCGATGTTGTCGCTCAGGCGCGCGAGATTGATTTGATCCGGCCGACGGATGATTTCGGCCAGGGCGTATTCGACGGCAGGGTTGGGAACCAGCCTACCTTTGAATTGTTCTAACAGAAAATTCTCGACCGCCTGAAACTTAAGACTTATCTGATCGATTCCCAACAGTCGCTCTCTGAGAAAAGCAAAATCATTCCGCCATAAAAGGTCCGCATCCACCACGCGGTCCGTCATCTCGTTCATTGGTACCGGAAAAAACGGATAGGCCATTCCCTTCCGGCAGGAAATGATGAACATCGCCGCATGCTTTCCTGAAGGAATAGAAATAAATTTAGTTCTGACTCCCGAAGCCCATACGTGACGACAGGCTTGTATCTCTTCGAGCGTCTGATTGTCGTAGATATGTTGTGGCCGATCGTCAAAATCGATAATGATTTCGGTGTTGCCATCGGGAAGAAATCGATCGATCGAATGACCCGGATGATAGCCCTCGTAATAGATGAAACAATCGATGAAGTGATTGAGTGGAAACTTTGGAGTGTGGGTCTTAAGAATCATCAGAGTTCGTGGCTGCCGCCTCGATATTATCATCCAGCTGAATGGTACACGCTAGAAATTCTTCGTGCCTTAGGTAAATAGGTAGGAGGAAGCATTCACAGGAGTTACTTCAGAAGCATTGAAACCATGAAACAACCGATGCCCATTTAGGGAAGCGCTTCAACCGCATTGATGGTGCGCTCGTGCCTTGAGCCAGCTTCAAGCGGCTTTCCTGAAGGGTTACCAGACAGGGCGTTTTGCGCCCGGCGGGACCCGGCATTAAAGCGCTGGTCTAGTATCCCCACGGGAAAGCCGTCTGACTGAAGGCGGCTTAGAAACGGTGCTGCGACTGAGAGACTTTCAAACTGCGCCATTATGCGTCCGTGTGTTAACTTCTGCACACCAAGTCATCATTCATCGTTCGCTGGAGGAATGGAATGCGACGCTTATGTAGGTTCGCGGCTGTGATCTCGTTATTGTGTTTTCTCACTGCCGTATCCGGACAGGCGCCGGTTAGACGGTTCGCAACGGGCTCGCTGGCGCCACCGCAGTTTGCCGATCCCGAGCGCGCCCGCAAACTCGCAACGGCGTTTCCCGAAATCGAGCAGCTCTTTAACAAATGGTTTGCCGATCGACACGTGCCCGGCGCGGTCCTGGGCATTATCGTCGACGGTGAGTTGGTTTGGGTGAAGAGCAACGGCGTCCGCGAAACTAGAGATCGCGCTCCGGTCGCCGCCGACACAGTTTTCAGGATCGCGTCGATGACCAAGAGCTTTACCGCGCTATCGATCCTCAAACTGCGCGACGAGGGAAAACTGTCGCTCGACGATCCGGTTGCCCATTATGTCCCCGCTTTGGCCAGCTTGCCTTATCCGACCAGAGACTCGCCGACGCTGACGATCCGTCACCTGCTCACCCATTCCGAAGGATTTCCGGAAGACAATCCCTGGGGCGATCGGCAGTTGGCACAAAGTGACGAAACTATCCAAGCCTGGATGCGCGCGGGCATTCCCTTCTCAAACGCGCCCGGCACCGCTTACGAATATTCGAATTACGGGTTCGCGATCCTCGGTCAGGTTGTCTCGTGCGCTTCCGGCAGACCATATGCCGAGTATGTTCGCGATGAGATCCTGAAGCCCATCGGGATGAACTCGTCTACGTTCGACCTGTCCTCGGTCCCGCGCGATCGAATCGCTCTGGGCTATCGTTGGGAGGACAACGTCTGGAAGGACGAGCCAATCCTCGCGCACGGATCGTTTGGCTCGATGGGTGGGCTGTGGACCACGGCGCATGATCTCGCGCGTTACGTCGCTTTCCAGATGTCGGCCTACCCGCCGCGCGACGAAGCGGAACGTGGTCCGGTGCGAAGGAGCAGCCTCCGCGAGATGCAGCAGGCCGCGCGTGCTCAGCCTGCGTTTGCGGTACGAAATTCGGTTGACGGACCGCTTCAGTTAATTCTCTCCTCGTACGCTTACGGCCTCAGCGTCTCGCAGGATTGCCGCTTCAATTACATAGTCGGCCATGGTGGCGGGCTGCCCGGCTATGGCTCGCTTGAACGTTGGCTGCCGGACCACAGCGTCGGCTTGATCGCGATGGGAAACCTGACCTACACCGGATTTGGCGGGCTCTTCAACGACACAATCGCGGCATTGGATCGAACCGGCGCATTGAAAACGCGAGTGGTACAAGCTTCACCCGCGCTCTTGTCGGCGCAAAAAGATGTTTCGCGATTGATCACGAAATGGGACCCGGTGTTGGCGACTCGCATCGCCGCCGATAATCTTTTTCTGGATACTCCGGCTGATGTGCGCGCCGATCGCTTGCGCGTGCTGGCCTCAGAGCATGGCTCTTGCCGAACAGTCGGCGCCATCGAACCGGAGAATGCGTTGCGCGGGCATTGGCGAATGTCGTGTGAACGCGGTTGGCTCGACGTTAACATCACGCTGGCGCCGACAACGCCGCCGCGCGTGCAACTTTTGAACGTGCAATCGACGTTTCCGCCCGACGCTGAGATGACAAAAGCGGCGGCCACCATTGTGAGGCTGTTCGCAGGTTGGGATCAAAAAACTGTCGAAACGTTGGCCGCTCCGAGCCTGGATATCGAGAAGATGCGCCGTCAGATTGCGGCGATGTCGTCATGGGGAACCTGCAAGATAAGCGACACTGCGGGCGGAGACGGCAGTAGTAATAGTGCAATTCGGCTTATCTGCGAGCGCGGGACTGTGGCTGCGCGGTTGTCACTCGATCCGGCGACGCATCGTTTGACGACTCTGGATTTAGTGCCGACACGCGATCAGCGTTGTGTTCCGTAGGTCAGAACCGCCTGCGACAGCGGGCGGTTGATCTCGACAGTGTAGATATCAGAGTTAAACCCGCCCGCTACCGCAGGCGGTTCTGACAGCATGCGTGCAGAATCCAAGACCGCAATTTTCGCTGCGATAGCCGGCAACCTGGCCATCGCTGCAACCAAATTGGTGGCTGCCTTTTTTACCGGTAGCTCGGCGATGCTCTCAGAGGGAATCCATTCACTTGTCGACACTGGTAACGGCTGGCTGATGCTGCTCGGATTCCGGAAGAGCCAGCAACCGCCGGACGCCAATCACCCGTTCGGTCACGGTAAGGAACTCTACTTTTGGTCTTTGGTAGTAGCTATTTTGATCTTCGCGCTGGGCGGAGGCATGTCGGTCTACGAAGGAATCATGCATCTTTTTCATCCGCAGGTGCATTCCTCGATTTGGAATTATCTGGTGCTGGGTTTCGCGATCATCTTTGAAAGCGGTTCGTTCTATTTTGCTTATCGGGCGTTTCTCCAGGAGCTGGGCGGCCAGGGAGTCTTAGAGGCGATCAGAACCAGTAAAGACCCGACAACATTCACCATCCTCTTCGAAGACACCGCAGCGCTGCTTGGTTTGGCCGTCGCCTTCCTGGGAATATTCCTGGGGCATCAGCTCAACAATCCTTACCTGGACGGCGTGGCTTCGATCGTCATTGGTGCGATTCTGGCGGTAGTGGCCGTTTTCCTGGCGTACGAAAGCAAGGGTTTGCTGATCGGAGAAGGCGTCGATCCCAAAACCCTCGCCAGCATTCGCTCAATAGCCCGAAACGATCCCGCGGTTGCGGAGGTCAGAAAATCGCTCACCATGCACTTCAGTCCGAATGAAGTGCTGTTGACTTTGGAGCTGGGTTTCAAAAAGCATCTGACCGCGGAAAAGATCGCGGCCGCTGTGAATCGGCTGGAAAAGAAAATTCGAGATCAGCACCCGGAGATCAAACACATCTTCATCGAGGCAAAATCTCTGTACGAGGCTTCATAAGGAGCGCGGACATCCTGTCCGCTAGCGTGCGCAGCACGCTCAATCTCAGATAGCACTTTTGAAAAGTTGATTCGCGCTTCGCGCTCAGGCGGACAGGATGTCCGCGCTCCGCTTACTCGCCCTTCGCAAAAAACTCCTCGGCCGCTGCGTGAATCTCTTCGTCGGTCTTTTCCTTCAACTGCTGATTGATGCCCCATTCATGCCCGAACGGATCCAGGATCTTTCCGTAGCGTGCTCCCCAGAAAAGATCCTGCACCGGCATCAGGACGCGCCCGCCCGCAGCCACGGCCCGCTCGACTAAACCATCGGCGTCTTCGACCTCGATCGTAATTCGCACGCAAGTTCCCCCCAGCGTCTGTGGCGACTTGAGCGTGCCGCCCTCGTCCGTCCCAAACTGATCGCTGAGAAAAAACTTGTGACCGTCTAAAATGATCTCGCCGTGCATCAGGCGTTTACCATCCGGGGCCATCATTCGGTGACCTTCTTCAGCGCCAAACAGCTTTTTGTAGAAGTCGATCGCGGCGAGCCCGTCGGAAACGATCAAGTGGGGAATAAACTGATCTTCTCGCTTCATGGTGTGCTCCTTACGGACAGTCGTCAAAAGTTAATTGACGCGGACTATCTTACACCTGAGCGTCCGGTTCCAGCGCCGTTGCGTCACCTGCCGGATTTCGTCCGAAAGGACTGTAAACAGAATCCGTTGCGCGCTTGCCTGACTCTTAAGTTTTCTTAGTTTCGGAAACTTGCTCAAGTTGATCCACTCGATTCGGGTTGCATAATGCTCGCGCGATTTTAACGCTGGAAGTAAAGCCAGACCGCCGTGAACATCGGCGCGTACACTCGCCTGGTAACTCACGGTCGCTTGCAGTTCGCCTTCATAAGGAACCGCAACCGGGGCAATGTCTTCCACGCGGATGATGTCAAACCGATATCGATACCACCAAAAATCACGTCGGGACGAATTACGCAGAATTCCCAACACGTTGACCATGGCTCGCCCGCCATATTCGCTCGTGGAAACCGATCTGAGCTGCGCCTTGAGAGTGTCCCGCTGCTTTTCGTCGAGGACAATTTGTCCTGCGCCGATCTGGTCATCATGGCTCAGGGGACAATTGTCATCGCTTAGATACCGCCCTTCGGTTGCCATCTGGTACCTGGCCCGCACGCGCACTTGCTTATCAAAATAGAGGTCCGCGTTTCTTACCAGTTCGCAAAAGCCCACGATCGGAGTTGAGTCCCTTAATTTGTTGGTGACATCTGCATGATTAACAAGTGGGAGACCTTTGGCGCCAATCCGAAACGAGCCAGTGTTTGGCAGTAGCATCAGGAGGATCAAAACCGGAAGTATTTTCATCGCAAGCAAGCCCTCGAAAATGGATTTCGTTTAGTGTCGAACGGGCTTGAAAGCGAAATCTTGCGACTTAAGAGGTTAAATCAACGGTTTGGTTAGGAACCAGTTATTGGTCCGCGGTACGAATATCGTTCGCTTTGCTCTGCTGAATCAGGCGCCTGTGGCGTCTTTTAGCTTTGGTGACGCGATCAATCGCCACGCTTCCTGGATATGGAGGGTCAATGCTTTATCGCTGACTCTTCGAAGCTCGACTCCCACCCAGCCGGCCCCGCCAACATAAGGCGGTTTGTAATACTTCTTAGGCGAGGCTTCGATCAATGCCTGCTGGACACCGATGGGCGCGGGGACGACCACAGCGACATGACCATCGTTGTGATGATTATTAGAAAACATCGCGAATACTTTCTTGCCGACAAACCACGTAGGCTCGCCGTGCGAGATCTTTTCCCAGCTCTCAGGCAGCGCCAGACAGATGCGCCTCACACGTTCGATCTGCTCCTCATTTTCATTAGGCTTTCGTGTCTGCATTGTTGTTTTCATTGAAGGGCCTCTGGGGCTGTGTCAGCTCGGGCTTACTGTACAGACAGGGCTTTAGCATTTCAAATGTCTTGCTAGTGTTTGTAGTTTGGATTTTCTCTGCGCATCCGCTGCAACCTCTGCGTCTCTGCGGTGAATGTATTTGATTGTCTGTTCACCGCAGAGAGTGCGAGGTGGGGGGGGAGATTTCGCATGCGCTGCGGCGCAACGTCAAAGCCCCATACCTGTACCCTCATTGAATACTGGCCCGAATCCCGGGCGCGGTTGTAGGATTGCAGCATGAACAATCAGCCAACTGCTATCGCTGCGTTTCGCGCACTCCATGAATCAGGATGTTTTGTCCTGCCGAACCCCTGGGACGCAGGCTCGGCTCTGTATCTTCGGCATCTTGGTTTCAAGGCGCTCGCGACTACCTCCGCGGGTTTCGCCTTTACCCAAGGTCTGCCTGATTCGGTTTCAGCGGTTACTCGCGACCGGATGCTCGCGCACATCCGCGAAGTTGTCTCAGCCACTCCGCTGCCGGTGAACGCGGACTTTCAAAACGGGTATGCCGGCGAGCCCGAAGGCGTCGCGGCAAGCGTCACGGCTTGTATCGCCACAGGGGTCGCCGGCCTGTCGATCGAGGATGCGACCGGTGATAGCTCAGCGCCGCTTTTCGATTTTGATTTGGCGGTCGAGCGCATCAAGGCTGCGCGCGCGGCCATTGATACTTCGGGTATGCCGGTCGTGTTAACGGCGCGTTGTGAAGCCTACCTGGTCGGCCAACCTGATCCGGCTCGCATGGCCCGCGAGCGATTAGTCGCCTTTGGCAAAGCTGGAGCAGATTGTCTGTTTGCTCCCGGCGTGCGTGAAATTAATGAGATCGAGTCGTTGGTAAAGGCGGTCTCGCCAAAACCCGTGAATGTGTTGGTCTCCGCGCCGAATCCGGATCTGACGGTTGCTCGGCTCGCCGATCTGGGCGTGCGTCGGATCTCAGTCGGCTCGGCGCTGGCGCGGTCCGCGTGGGGCGCCTTCATCCGCGCGGCGCGAGATATCAAGGACACTGGCTCGTTCGATGGGCTGTCTGGCGCGGCTTCGTTTAGCGAGATCAATGATGTAATGATTCGCGGGTGATCCATTAAGCACCTATAGGCGATCACTATTCTCGGCGCAGCCGACGGAATCTCAGTAGCCCACAGCGTAAGCTGTGGCTCTACGCGCGATAAATCAACCGAGCTCCGGAGGAGCGACATAATTTTCGTGGGTACGCCGGGCGGTCTTTGTGTCGGCCGCTACGGGGGCTCAAATTCCCTTATCATGATCGCCTACCCACAGCTGGCGCTGTGGGCTACTGATATATCGTCGGCTGCACCGACTCGTCGCAGTTAAGGTTGGGCGTTCTTCCGGGCCACAGCTTCACCCCATGCTGCGGCAAAGATGGCTCCAGGAAATGCGGCGAGTCTCTGCCAGGCTACCAGCATTTCGCTAATATCTCCCGTAGTCGCCCAGCCACGACTCGTAAACGCTTCGCCCCAACCTTCAACCAACAGCCCGGCTGACACGTGGGCGAAAACACCGACGGCTTTAGGATCTGCGAAAGATTCATAGACGGCAGTGAACTCGAGATCGCCGAAGCCGGCTTCAAGCAGCAGCGCGCCAAGCTTGCGCCCGCCTTCAGGATCATGTCCGTTCTCTCGCCGCAAGCGCAGGTAGAGCTCACCATATTTTTCGATCGCCGGGTCAGCCGGGTAGACGAGATCTCCGCCATGATCGAATTCCTTTAAGCCAATCAAGCCGCCAGGTTTCAACACGCGATAGGCTTCACGCACCCCGCGAATTGGTTCACGCAGATTGCCGAGAACGGCCGAGATAAATACCGCATCGAACGTCGCGTCGGCGAAGGGAAGTGCGTAGAGATTCGCGGCTTCAAAACGAGCGTTGGGGACCTTGCGTTTGACGGCATTCTCACGGGCCAGGGCTACGTGGGTGTCCTCAATCTCAGTTCCCACTACCTGTCCTGGCGCGACTAACTCTGCAAAGCCGAGCGTGATCGTGCCGGGACCACAGCCGCAATCCAACAGACTCATTCCGGATTTGAGATGCGGCAGAAAAAACGCCGCGTGGCTTTGCGCAGTGCGCTCAGACATGATTGCGGTTGCGGCTGGGCCATAGCCCATCGTGTAGTGTTCGCGGTCTTTAGTCATAAAGTTTGCTCGGAACCATTCCACAAGTAGCCGCGTTTACGATGATTGCCCGAAGGGTACTAAACAGCCGTCTAACGGCTGGGCACAAGCTTGGCCTTATCGTCTCGCCGCGCAAATCAACGCTTGCATTCTGGCCCGCACGGGCGCAACTCCATACTTCGCAGCGATCGCGGCCGCGAGAGCTGCTTCAATATCCGGGACGCTGGCTTCGTTATGCTCTCTAATCGCGGTAATGATCGGGTTGCCGTGGACCAGACCTTTCGCAACGTCTTGCGCTGAAGCGGCCATCGCTGCGAGCGGAAGCGGCGTCAACTGAATATCGCGGAATCCTGCGGCAGACAAAAGGGATCTGATCGTTGCGGGGTCATGGAAAGAGAAAGGAATCTGGTAGAAATCCGGCGGATTGTCTAAGAAGAATTTGCCAATGACCTCATGGGCGGTGTGCGGCAGATCGTTTTGCTCAATCGCGTCCCACACATTGAATAAAAAAGTTCCTCCTGACTTCAAGACCCGATACGTTTCGCTTACCGCTTGTTTCTTGTCGGGGAAAAACATTAAGCCAAATTGACAAACAACTGCGTCGAACGATTGGTCGGCAAAGGGCAACTCGGTCGCGTCGGCCTGCTTCCATTCGACAGACGTTTCAGAGCCGAACTTGTCGCGTCCATAGTTAAACATCGCTTCATTCAAATCCGTTGCTACTATTTTTACCCGCGAGCTCCGCGTTTCGAACAGCTGTCTCGTGACGATCCCGGTGCCACACGCGAGTTCTAAAACCGACGCGTCATCTGAAATATTAAGACGCGCCACGAGATCCTTTGCGTAAGGCTCAAACAAAACGGGGCCGAGATAGCGGTCATAATTCTCGGGAATCGATCCGGTGAAAGCTGCGTTTGGTTCCGGCATTTCCTGGTCAACCCTCCAATGTTCTGATGTTCCTTCTTCGATCTCAACGGCGAACGAAAGAAGACTGAATTATCCGTCTGGCGAGGCCAGCACGCTTGCCTCGCTAATCTCGTCGCCAGGCGATGCCGCGGTCATTTGCAGTGCGATAATGATTTTTCGTCCTTCCTCCCTTAGTCTCGGCAAACGCAGCGCGAACAAGCCTCCGCCTATGATGCAGACGACGCCTCCCAGCATTACGGTGCGCGGCGCGCCAAAACGCTGTGCCAGTGATCCCGCGATCAAAGCGCCGATGGGCGCCATGCCCATGTACATCATTGAATAGACGGCCATCACACGGCCACGCAGGTTGTCGGGCACCATCGCCTGGATCAGGGTGTTGGAAGCGGCCATCTCGATCATCATCGCGTAACCTACCGGCACAAGCAGCACGGCTGAGAGCCAGAAGGAGCGCGACAGCCCAAACAAAATAAGACTGGCGCCAAACCCACTCGTTGCCATGGCAACCCACATCCCGAGTCCACGCAGTTGCCTGCGCACTGCCAGACTGAAGGCCGCAGCGAGCGCGCCCACGCCCGAAGCGCCCATCAACAAACCAAGTGCGCTGGCGCCATGATGCAGAATCTGATCTGAAAAGATCGGCATCAGCACAGCATACGGCGCGCCAAACAAACTGACAGCACCCAGCAATAAGAGCAACGCTCGCACCGGACGGGCGCGGATCACGAACGCAAAACCTTCGACGACGTCTTTCAGTGGCGAGCCGGGCAGGGTTACTTTGCGGTGGGGAGTTATTTCCATCAGCAACAGCCCACCGATCACGGCTACATAGCTGATGCCGTTGACGAGGAAACACCAGCCTTCGCCAACCGCGGCGACCAGCAAACCTGCGATTGCCGGTCCGACAATGCGCGCACCATTGACCATCGATGAATTGAGCGCGATGGCGTTCATCAGATCGTCCCGGCCCACCATGTCCACCACAAAAGCGGATTGTGCCGGGACGTAGAACGCGTAGTTAATGCCCAACAGTGCCGCGAGCACGAACAGATGCCAAACCTGAATCCGGCCACTCAACGTCAGTGCGGCCAGGACAAACGCCAGCAGCATGGACACGATCTGAGTTATGAGCAGGATGCGGTGGCGGGAACTTCGGTCTGCCGCCGCGCCGCCCAAAGGCGATAGCAGAAAAACCGGAATCAGATTCGCGAAGTTAACAAAGCCGAGCAGCGCAGCCGAGCCGGTGAGACGGTACACCAGCCAGCTCTGGGCTACCGACTGCATCCACGTGCCGCAAATCGAAATCAGTTGCCCGCCAAAAAACAACTGATAATTTCGATGCCGAAACGCCCTGACTGAGGCCGGCAGTTTTGACTCGGACACAATTCTCTCCAGCGCGCGTTAAGTGTTTTCTCTTATCCTACACGTGGTGGGAGCCTTGGTCGAACTTGAGTGCAATTGATGAATTACTTTTCGCACTGACCCCTCGACAAAACATCTTCATCGGAAGAGAACGAGAAGGCTCATCGTAGGGTTCACACACACATCAGTCAGGTCTGAGCATTGGTCGCATGGCCGCCGCTAGTCTCAAAGCGGGATTCGTCGCGTCTACGGTGAATCCGTCCTCGATACCCCAAATCACTGACAAAACAGCCTGTGCGAATCCCCACGCCAGGGTCCGTTCGTAATCCAGCTCTAGTCTGGTTGTAAACCGTTCGAGACGTCTTTCGATTGTGGGGCGCGAGAGAAAGAGATCAGGTCGCTCAACAGGATTGCGAAGCGTCGCGCCAATTTCATATTCGATTTCGCCGAAGACGCCCTTGGGATCGATCGCCAACCAGCCACGATCTGAGTCGAACAGCACGTTGTTGTGTTGCAGATCGCCGTGAAGCAAGATCGGCCGCCGTTGCGACGCGCATAGGTCCAGGTAAACTCGTTGACCTGCCGTAACCAGATCCATCGGAATTTGATCATCGCCAGTGGTGATATAGCGATCGAAACCTTTGGCCCAATCGTGGACTGTTGGCCAATGCTGAAACGTCGTACGCCGGTTCGGCGACTCGCGCTCAGATGCTGAGAGCTCGACTGAAGACATTGATGATTCGAATGAAGACAGCTGCTGAATGACATCGGCGAGAATGTCTGTCGCGTCCTCGTCGCGACCATGCAAAGAGAGATCGACCAGCGAATTGCCGGGCCTTAGTCGTTGTAATAGCGCCGCGCCCGGCGCGTGCGCAAAGATTCGCACGAAACGCCCCCCATTAAATGCCGCCAGGACTTCCCCTGAGTGCCATTCGTCACCCGGGTGCTTGACCATCTTCAGCACCACATCGTGGTTGTCGCGACTCCCGGCCCTATCCACCTCACGAGTCCCAAAGGCAATCACAGAGCTTTGCGTTTCGAAAGTTTCTTCGATAATCACGCGCCACTCGCGCGCGTGCTGTTGGAGTCGATGAAGCAGAGTTGGTTCGATTAAGGTCACAACCGCCTTGGAGAGTTTCAGCCCCCGCCAGTCGCCCGGGCGCGCTCGAATTTCATTCTTCGGTTCTTTTGATCGAAGGTGACGGCGAACTCACGCAGGACTTTGAAGCCAACGTTTGTATCCCTCAAGGCGGGAAACGTAATTGTCGGCTGAGGATAGTCAAAGCGACCAATGTGAATCGTGGCTCTCAGTTGCGCCTGCTTGAGTTCGATTTGATTACTGACTGAACGAGCTCCGCCGATCGTTATGGGCTGCGACATCAATTGGAGTTGTTCTACGAGTTCCTGAGGAAGAATGAAACCCGCCACAAAGTTGCCTGAGTCGACGTGCGCTCTGACTCTGATTTTTCCAATTGCGACTTCGATCACCGGCCGGCGATGTTCGATCTCAAAGCTCAAAATATCGGCGCCGTTTGCTACCGGTAAGGCACCGCGCGCAAGTCTGACTTGCATGGCAGGATAATCAAGCGTTAATAGGTAGTCGGTGAACAAAGCGAAACCCAGTATTCCATCCACGTTCGGATAGTCTCGGGTAATCCGTTGCGGCCGAATCACGGCCGTCACATTTCGAAATTCTGCGCCGCCAAATGCGATTGTATCTAGTCGGGCGGTTTCCACCTCTCGGTCATTTTGTCCCGATGGATCGCCAGTCAGTACTTTGCCGTTTGGCACTAGTTTGAGTTGCGTGGCCACCGACGTATCGATATCGGCCTGCATGCCCGCGCCGGTGTCGATGGTAAATGCGAAGGGTCCCTGGCCGTTAATCTTTACTTCAATCACCGGCATTAGCCCGCGAAATTGCATTGGAGCGACGGCCACAGATGAATTCTGTGCAGAAACGGACGCGGCCCAAACAACGAGCAGGAATATCGAGAAGATGACGATTCTTACGTTGCGCATAACCAGTTCACTGCCATCATAGCCCGCTTTAGCTGGCGACAGAGATGGGAGGATTCTACCGACGATGAATTCCTATCGATGGGCGTCTCCTGTGATGACGAATAACCAAAATGCGCGCCCGATCTTCAACAATGCGAAAAAGAAAATGGTAGGGAAACCTTTCCAGGTTCACCCGTCTGAGATCGTGCTTGCGAATACCGAAGGATTCGGGATGATCGGCTGCCTTTTGGAAGAACAGCCTTAACTCGGCATAGAACTCGTCGGCGAGCTGCGGTCCGGCGACATCTTCGTAGTAATCCATGATGCGCGAGATGTCGGAAGCACCTTGCCAGTGAAACTCCAAACGCATCAGCTACGCCGGCGCAGGATGTGAGAATGCAACCGTGGCAGAGAAATAGCCTGATTGGGATCGGCCTCCATCTCCGTGTCACGCCTAAGCGCCTCAGCCACGCCTTCATCTTCGTCGGATAAGATGCCCGGTAGAGACTCAAGAAGGTTCGCGGCGAGAGCCGCTCGTTCCTGCTCTGATAAGTCGAGTGCCAACTTCTCTATTTCGATGACGGTAGCCATGTGTGAAGAATACCTCTGCGAAGGGTAAGCGAGCAACATTTCCACGCTTCTGTCTCTGGCGAAACCGACGGGAACCGTGACTCAACGAGCGCCGTAGGCGCGACATATCGGTAGCCCCGGGTGAGCGAGCCGAAGCGAGCGTAACCCGGGGATCACAACCCCAAAAGAACCAAAGCCCGCTTTAGCGTGCGACAGATATCATCCCAATCGCTGACGCCAGTAGCCAGGCCGCCGACTAAAGTGCATCACTGCGTAAATTGAAACACGACCTCGTTCCGGCTCCCAACGATAATAAATTGAATAAGGAAATCTCGTTAGCAGGCAACGACGAATCAGCGGATCTTCGATTACTGCCCATCTCGTGGGAGAAGTAAGCAACGTCTGAATTGCGGCTTCGACTTCTGCAATGAAAGCCGCGGCAACGAGAGGCGAAGCGTGATCGAGGTAATACTGCGTGGCGGCGAGATATTCTTCGGCTGCGTCGGAATGAAAGCCGTAGGTAGCCATGCGTTAGCTCGATGGCAGATGGTGTGCGAGGAGATTTCGTACTCGGGCCAGGGCTTCGTCGCCAGGAATCAATTCGACCTCTCCCGACTCAACCTGCGCAATGCGCCGTCGTACCTCCGCGAGTTGAGCTTCGGTAATCTCAGGAGAGATATCCTGCGCCAAACTTTCAACTAATCGCTCGGTGAGTTCAGCGCGAGCCTCCGGCGGCAAAGCCATCGCGTCACGAAAGATTTCTTCTGATGTGGCCATGAGGAAAGAGTACCGCCGCGTCCGATTTGTGACAAGCCTAATCTATAGGAGACAACAAGCGGCGCAATTGTTGTCGCGAGCAACTCAGAGTAGCCTGCCGAATCAAAGCTTACTTCAACGGGTAAGGCAATATTTGAAATGCTGAAGTCGAGCACTAAACACTCTTTGTAGTGACATCACGATCCGCCTCCCATTGCCTTGCCATCTTACGAATTAAGTCGTCAGTTGCTCTGGCTCGCCAATGTACGAATCCTAAGATTAAGAACATAACTCTTTCGCCTTCTTCTTCATCCCCAAGCCCAACGCCGCCTGCTCATCAAACCGCTTCTGCGCAGCGTACTCGCGTGCGCCCTGGGTGATCTTCATGGAGCAGAAGTGTGGGCCGCACGGAGTTTGACAGGATTCACAGGATTTACAAGATTCGTTAGTTCAAATTGATCTCGTCGGCAGGATAGCCTTCAAGACGGGGGCTTTAGGTTTGTATTCGCGGAACTTGCGTTTGACCTGAACGGAAGGCCCGAAGTTGATGAGCAAGCCGTCGTCAACACCCGTGGCGGTCAGGTAATTGACGAGCTGCACCTCGTGTTCCTTTGTGAGAACCAGCGTTGCTTTTAATTCGACCATCACACGCTCGTTGACCCACAGATCAGAGTAATACTCTCCGACGATTTGGCCGTCATACACAACGTTGATTGGCTCCTGCTGCTTGACTCTAAACCCAGCCTTTTCTAGTTCGATTCGAAGAGCGTTCTCATAGACCTTTTCGAGAAAGCCTGGTCCCAATGTGTTGTGAACTTTGTAGGCGCAACCGATTATGGTGTGGGTGAGATCGTCATCCGTCATTTCATCCTCCAAAGGAGCAGAAATGCGGCTTATTCTAGGGAATTGATCCTTCGTCGTAAACTACTTTCGGGCGGCGAATAAATCATCGACAGGATTTACAAGATTTACATGATTCAGCAAAAGACTTGCATCAAGGAAACGATCCCGCAAGAGCCCTGGTTATGCCTGTGTCCTATCTTGTAAATCCTGTCAATCCTGTCTAATTCTTCGACGCTTGGTAAAGCTCGGCCCCCGCTGTCACAAACTCCTCCGGCGAAAGGATCATGGACAAGATTTATATGATTCAGCAAAAGACTTGCATTAAGGAACGATCCCGCAAGAGCCCTAGTTATGCCTGTGTCCTATCTTGAAAATCCTGTCAATCCTGTCTAGTTCTTCGACGTTTGGTAAAGCTCGGCCCCCGCCGCCACAAACTCCTCAGCCTTCTCTTTCATCCCCACACCCAACGCCGCTTGTTCATCAATCTCCTTCTGCGCCGCGTACTCGCGCACGTCCTGGGTGATCTTCATCGAACAAAAATGCGGGCCGCACATGGAACAGAAGTGGGCTAGCTTGGCGCCTTCCTGAGGCAGGGTTTCGTCGTGGTATTCGCGCGCGACTTCCGGATCAAGCGAGAGATTGAATTGATCTTCCCAACGAAATTCGAATCGGGATTTTGAGAGAGCGTTATCGCGATATTGCGCGCCGGGATGTCCCTTGGCGAGATCGGCGGCGTGGGCGGCGATCTTGTAGGCGATGACGCCGTCTTTAACGTCTTTCTTATTTGGCAGGCCGAGGTGTTCCTTCGGTGTGACGTAGCAGAGCATCGCCGTACCGTACCAGCCAATCATCGCGGCGCCAATCGCTGAGGTGATGTGATCGTATCCGGGAGCGATGTCGGTTGTCAGTGGGCCGAGCGTATAGAACGGAGCTTCGTGGCAAGTCTCGAGTTGCTTGTCCATGTTCTCTTTAATCAAGTGCATAGGCACATGGCCCGGACCTTCGATCATCACCTGACAGTCGTACTCCCAGGCGATCTTTGTCAGCTCGCCCAGTGTTTCGAGTTCGGCAAACTGCGCTTCGTCGTTCGCATCGGCAATCGATCCGGGACGCAAACCATCTCCCAGTGAAAAGGAAACGTCATAGGCGGCCATGATCTCGCAGATGTCGCGAAAGCGGGTGTAGAGAAAGCTTTCTTCGTGATGCGCGAGACACCACTTAGCCATGATCGATCCGCCGCGGCTGACAATCCCAGTGGTTCGCTTTGCAGTCATGGGAATGTAAGGCAGTCTTACGCCAGCGTGAATGGTGAAGTAATCGACGCCCTGCTCGGCCTGTTCGACGAGAGTGTCGCGAAAGATTTCCCATGTCAGGTCTTCAGCTTTGCCTCCTACCTTTTCCAGCGCCTGATAGATCGGCACGGTGCCGATGGGCACGGGCGAGTTGCGTATGATCCATTCGCGCGTGGCGTGGATGTTCTTGCCAGTCGAAAGATCCATGACTGTGTCTGAGCCGCACTTGATGGACCAGCGCATCTTTTCGACTTCGTCGTCGATCGAAGACAGCACGGCGGAGTTGCCGATGTTGGCGTTGATCTTCACCAGGAAGTTGCGACCGATGATCATCGGTTCGGATTCGGGGTGATTGATGTTCGCCGGGATGATGGCGCGGCCGCGGGCGACTTCGTCGCGAACGAATTCGGGAGTGACGAATTCAGGAATTGAAGCGCCGAAGGACTGGCCCTGGTGTTGATGGTTCAAGGAGTCGCGGGGGGCTTCTGACGACGAATTGCGGACGAGCCGTCCGCGTTCCCAGGGTTCAGAAGCCTCGTGCGAATCCGCGCGGCGCTCCATCAAGCGGCCCAGGTTTTCGCGGATGGCGATAAATTCCATCTCGGGCGTAATAATGCCCTGCTTGGCGTAATGCAGTTGCGTTACGCACGTCCCGGGCTTGGCGCGCAGAGTTGTACGGCGCAGCGCGGGAAAATCTTCCAATCGGCCTTTCTCCTTTTCGCGAGCATGGTTCGCGGCGTCAAACGTCAGATAGCCGTCGTCGATCGGTCGCAGCTCTCGGCCTTCGTACTCTTCCACATCGTCGCGCAAAAGGATCCAGTCGCGGCGCAGCGCCGGCAAACCATCGCGTACATGACATTCCAACGAAGGGTCGCCCCACGGGCCGCTGGAGTCATAGACGCGCACCGGCGGATTCTCTGCGAGTGTGTTGTCGAAGTTGCGCGTAGGGTTTTGATCGATCTCTCGAAACGGCACTCGGACACCAGGGTGTTGGCCGTCGATGTAGACGCGGCGCGAGTTAGGCAAAGCGGTATCAGATCTTGAGTTTTCAATTTGCAGTTGAGTCTTTGACCCGGTCGCTACCGCTCCCGGTTCTGACATTGATGGTCTGATTGCGGCGCTCATGATGTGCTCCATTTTGGAGTGCGCTTGCCACCGCACTCCATAAAAAACCGCTCCACCAAAATCAAGAAGGATGGAACGGTCAACGTATGGCTGTTTCTCCCTTCGACGGTGTTAACCGTATCAGGTTCAAGGGGTCTCTGAACATCGCCGATTTGCGATTGCCGATTGCCAATTGAATTCAACGCTCAAATCGGCAATCGGAAATTGGCAATCGCCAATGACCAGACTCTCAGCCGCCATTGCGGCTCCCCCGAAACGTATTTGATTTTCAATCGGTCGAAGGGATTCTAGGACTAGAACGCGTCCACTGCAACTGAAAGATGGTTCGAGGGTCTTATTCAAGATAATGATGCAGTCAGTACCGAGAGCGGTAGCGACCGGGTTATTGGCTCAGCCAGTTCGACCGTCATCTGAATTGAGACCCGGTCGCTACCGCTCCCGGTACCGACTGCATCAGGAAAGGGGCTAATGAGATTGCATTGAAGTCGGCTATAATCCCGCTGCCTTATCACCCCAGAACTCCGGAGACCAAATCGATGCTGAAAGCCCGCGCAATCGCCTGGTGCCTGATTGTCTCGTTGTCTTGTGTTCCGTTGCTGGCCCAGACAGCCGCCGATAAAAATCTGCTCGAACGGATCCGCAAAGAAGAAAAAGACAATTCACAGATTATGAGGACGGTGCACATGCTGGCCGATGTTTACGGCCCGCGGCTGACCGGCTCGCCGAATCATAAGCATGCGGCCGAGTGGGCGGTGAAGCAGATGACCGAATGGGGTCTTAAGAATGCTCATCTCGAGCCGTGGGATTTTGGCTATCCGGGCTGGCTGAATGAAAGATTGACGGCCCATATGATAGCTCCCATCAAGGATGTGCTGACTTGCGAAGTGCTGGCTTGGACGCCGAGCACGCGTGGAGTCGTGCGCGCAAAGGCTTACCAGATGATCTTGCCGGAACGGCCGTCTCAGGATCAGTTGAGCGCATTCTTTGTACAGCAGAAAGCAAGGGTCCGCGGCCGGATTGTTTTGGCCGGGAAGCACATAATCGTGCCCTTGAATTTGAATCCTCCGGCAAAGCGTTTGACTGATGAACAAGCGCAGCAACGCTTTGGACAGAGCGCGCGTCCATTTTCGTTTCCTACTCCATCGCCGACGCCGACGCCGCTACCGGGCGCACCCAAGCCGCTGACGAACAGACAAATCGACGAGCAGGTTGATGCATTCTTAAGAGAGAATGGCGCCCTGATGCGTGTCAACGATGCGGGCCGAGAGTTTCGACAGATTCGCGCTTTTAATAACCGGACTTTTGATGTCAGCAAAACCGTTCCCACCATTGTGATGAGCAATGAAGATTACGGTCGCATCACTCGCATTCTGGCGGATGGCACAGACGTAACGCTGGAGTTCGACGTCGTCAATCGCGTCTATCCCGAAGGCAGAACTTCCTTCAACACCGTGGCCGAGATTCCGGGTACCGACAAAGCTGACGAAGTGATCATGCTGGGCGGCCATTTGGATTCGTGGCATGCGGCAACAGGCGCGACTGACAACGCGATTGGCTGCGCGATCATGATGGAGGCTTTGCGCATTCTGCAGACACTCGGGGTAAAACCGCGCCGCACGATTCGCGTCGCGCTTTGGAGCGGCGAAGAAGAAGGTTTGTTGGGATCGCAGGCCTATGTGAAAGAACACCTCGGCTCTTTTGAGAATCCAAAACCGGGATATGAAAAGTTTGACGCTTACTTCAATATTGATTCCGGTACCGGCCGGGTACGCGGCGCGGGTGTGTTTGGTCCGCCGGAGGCAGCCAACATCATGCGTAAGATTCTCGAGCCATTCAAAGACGACGGTGTAGTCGGCGCCACCGCTTCACGCAGCCGCAATCTTGGCGGGTCGGACAACACTTCATTCAATCAGGCCGGCTTGCCCGGCATCGGCATGGGCCAGGATCCGATCGAGTATCAATCAAACACCTGGCACACGAACCTCGACACTTACGAGCGGATTCTCGAAGCTGATGTGCGGCAGGACGCGGTCGAAGTCGCATGGTGCGTGTATCAGCTCGCGATGCGTGACGATCCGCTGCCACGCTTTGCCAGAGATCAAATGCCGCCGCGTCCGCCGGAGAACCCCGCCACAACTCCAGCACCCAGTCCCGCGAAACCGAAGCCTAAGACCCAACGACGTCCGCGGAGAAAATGAAAGAATGAATCTCGCTAAGTCAGCGGCAGTACTGCTTGCATTTATATTGGTTTGTGCGTTATCGGCCAATGCTCAAGAGATTCCGAAGGGCGTGAACTACAAACGCGCGCCCGACGGCACGAACGCCGCTGCCCAGTCCGCTCTGCAAGCGGCGCTTACGTCAGACTCAGCCCCCGAGGAATTCACTGCGGACGTCTTCGTTTGCGGTCCGATGCTCTGGAAATCTCTAGAGCCTTCAGCTGATGAGGTCCTTCGTGAGACCAAACCCGTAGTTGCGATCATCCAGGGCCGTGAGCCCGTTACCGCCGTGGGCAGAACAGTCCTCACTCCTGAACAGCACAAAGCCTTCTGGCCGCTCCTTTTGAAAGTCTTTCCCGATTTGAAGACGGCAACGATCCGCAAGGCGCACCCCGGCGAGATCTCATTTTACTGGGCTGAGATTCCGTTCGATATCGAAGAGCCTTTTTTTGTAGTTGAGACGAAATCGGAAAGGTTTATTGTTAACATCTCGATGAGGATCGGACACCCTGTTCTTTTTTGGATCGATCGCGTGGGCGACTTTAGCACTCTCAAACATTGAACTCACATCATGACAGGAGACAAAAACATGTCAGTTGAAATTGGCAAGGCATTTCCAGAATTCAGTTTGTTAAATCAGGACGGCGCGATGGTTACGCTAGGTGATTTCGCCGGCAAGTGGCTGGTGCTTTATGTCTATCCAAAGGACGACACGCCCGGTTGCACGATCCAGGGGAAGTCATTCACGGCCACCAAACAGGAATTCGACGAAGCTAACATCTCCGTGGTTGGCGTCAGCGCCGACGATGTCGAGTCGCACAAGAATTTCTGTAACAAGTTTTCATTCACGATCGACCTGCTGGCTGATCCAAACCATGAATTGCTTAACGCGGCCGGCGTGGGCCAGAGCGATTACAAAGGCACGATGTATTGGAACCGCACTTCGTTCGTGATCGATCCTGAAGGTGTGCTGCGCAAGGTTTATGAAAAGGTGAATCCTGAAGGTCATGAACGAGTGCTGCTGGACGATATCAAAGCGATGCAGTAGGACACGCGACCGCGCATAGTGAGGTCAGTGTCGGGAGCGAGACGGAGCGCGGACATCCTGTCCGCCTGAGCGCGCAGTGCGAACCTATTTCGAAAAGAATTCTTTCGCCGGAGAGATAGAGCGGGCTGCGCCCGCTGCCGGACAGGATATCCGCGCTCCGTCTCGCTCCCGGTTCTGACTCCATAACGTCGAGGTCTTCATTCGTCTGCCGGCTCGGTCACCACCCGAGCATTCAAGTACTTCGCGAAAAACTTAACATAGCGCCGCACGCGATCCATCTGGTGACGCGGTTCGGTAAAGCCGTGATTCTCTCGCGGATATACCACGAACTCAACCGGGACGTTCATCTCTTTCAGCGCCATATAAAATTCCTGGGCCTGCGCGATGGGCACGCGCGTGTCCACCTGACCGTGCATGATCATCGTCGGCGTCTTGACGTTGCGGACGTACTTCATCGGCGAACGATCCCAATAGAGTTCCTGCGCGTCCCAGGGCGATTTATCTGAATAGAACCAGCGCAAGTATCTTTGAATATCATTCTGCGAATACATTGAATAAATGTTTGAGAGCCCGGCTCCCGGCGACACGGCTTTGAATCGATCTGTTTGCGTCAGGATCCAGAACGTCATGTAACCGCCATACGACCAGCCAAACGCGCCCAGTCGATCGGGGTCAGCTACACCGCTTGAGATCAGAGCATCCACCCCGGTCATACAGTCTTCGTAATCACCTTTGCCCCAGGTGTTCTTGTTGGCCTGTGCAAACGCCAGTCCTTTTCCCGTCGAGCCGCGAAAGTTTGGTTGCAAAACTGCGAAACCATTCGCCGCCAGCACCTGTGCAGTGCCATAGAAATTATCAAGCGAGGCTCCAGTCGGACCTCCGTGCGGGTTAAGCAGCAGCGGCACTTTCTTTCCGGCTTCGTAGCCGGAAGGCCTTGTCAGCAGGCCTTCTACTTCCGTGCCGTCTTTGCTCTTCCACTTTACGATTTCAGTATCGCCGAGCGCATAGTCACGCAACCAGGAATTGTGATCCGTCAAGGCCTTGTATCCGGTGAAATCCGCGTTCGCTGTGTACAACTCTGTCGGTTGTTTGGCCGAAGAGCTAGTGCCGACAATCTTTCCATCTCTGCTTATTTCAGTAATCCCGGTCGAGCCGCCGCGACGCGAAAGCTGTTTGACCGATCCGGTCGCGACCTCGGCTGAGTAAACTTCGATCGCTTCCCGCACGTTGGTGCTGAAGTAAATCGTCCCGCCGTCACGCGACCACACCGGCGTCCCCACACTCAAATCAAATTTCGTCGTCAATTGTTTTGGTGTGCCGCCCATAGATGGAATCAGATAAAGATAGGTGTTTGAGACACCGCCACCGTTATCCGGACTGCCCGTATAGGCGATCCATTTTCCATCGGGTGACCAGCGCGCGGTGTCACTCGATCCGGACCTCTCTTCCAATTTCTTTTTCTGGCCGCCGGCCACGCTGAGAATCCAGACTTCGCTGAAGCTTCCGTCGTCAGCTTTGGGTGTTGGCCGCGTCGTGTAGGTAATGCGGGTTCCGTCCGGCGACCACTGGGGATCGCTAACCGTGAAATTTCCGTCAGTGAGACGTTTCTCATCTTTCTTCTCAATGTTCCACAGCCACAGATGAGTCATCTTAATGTCATGGTCGATTACGATCGTGTCGTCTTTGACCTTCTTGCGATCATCTTCGTCTTTGGCTGGTTGGTCCGTGGCGCTTAGCAGTAGTTGCTTTCCGTCCGGCGAAAACCGAAATCCGCTGACTCCGCCTTTATGAGCCGTGACGGCCCAGGCTTCACCGCCATCAGCTCTGATAATCCACACCTGTCGCTCGCCATCCTTCTCTCGATCGCTGAGAAACGCCAGCAGGCTGCCGTCCGGAGACCATTCGGGCGCGCTCGCGCTTTTGTCGCCGCGCGTGTACTGCCGCGGGTTGCCACCGGCCGTGGGGATCACCCACACCTGGGTTAAATTCTTCCACTCTTTGTCCTTCTCCATCTTTGTTTCGGTGACTGCATAGGCCACGCGCGTGCCGTCTGGTGATGTTCTCGGTGCGGCGATCACCGCCACTTTCATGAGATCGGCCGCAGTCAAAAGCTTTCTGCCATCCTTAGCTCGTGGTTCCGGATTCTTTGCCGTCTTATCCTGGGCCAATGCCGCAGGCGCGATCAAGCCGAGAAAAATCACCAGCGCGATCAAAATGCGTTTGGGGTTCATCAAAACGATCCTCCAGAAAAGAGAAGCTGTGTCTGAGTTTCAGGACCGAGAGGCGCAAGATTATGTCCGACAAACTTCAGTTTGTCGATTAGCGGATAATAGTGATGCAGTTATTTGACGTAGTGGGCCTCGCTTGCCACGCCCATGATTGCCGGCATGAGGGCAGTACCACCCGCGTGAGCGGCTGGATCAACGGTTCACCTTCAAAGAAATTGATCTCCACCAATTCTGCTCGAGCGCAAAACCCACCAGCTCACGCGGGCGGTACTGACCTCATCAAGGCGATTGGAATTTGAATTCAGAACTGAAACGCGAAAATTATGTTCGGCAAACTTCCGGAACCCTTTCAGCACGATATTCCCACCCCCGGCATTCGCTTTGTCTGGCGCTTGGTCCAAAAGATCAGAACGGCGCTCACCAAAACATAAACCACACCTCCCGCCGTAAATATTATATTGCTTTTCAGATTGTCGGCCTGCGAACGATATGCCGGGTACTCGAAGACCGTCATGAAGAAAATCATGACGATGGCGAACGACAGAATGGTCCAGACGGCCAGTGCGGCCACGGTTTGCAAAACCATCACACCCTGGTGCAGCACGTCACGTCTGAAATTCACGACGCCCAGCACCATAATTACCAGCGGGGTGATTACCATGACAGCAAAAAACAGGAACACCAATATTTGGCCCAGGATGTCGGCTGTTTGTCGGGGCAATGTTTCGGGTCTCCACTAACCGCCAATGAAGCTCATCGACCGGGCAGGCGCGACAAAGTTCGGTTCGTTGATGAAATGACGCGGTTCTTTTTTCAGCACCACGCCCGTAATGAAATCGATGATTTCAGATCTCGACGCGCCGTCGCGAACGACGTCACGCAACGAATGTTCGACCGTAGAGAACAGGCAAGTACGAATCTGGCCATCCGCGGTTAGCCTGATGCGGGAGCAGGCGCCACAGAAGGCCTCAGTCACCGGCGCTATAATCCCGATTTCTCCGGGCGCGCCGTCGGCAAATCGAAAACGCGAAGCGGTTTCGGAACCGCGAACAACGTTAACGGGTTCGAGTGGGAATCGCGCTTCGATGCGCTCACGAATCTCGCGGCCGGATACGACATCGTCGCGCGACCATTCGTGACCGGAATCCAACGGCATGAATTCAATGAAGCGCAACTTCACGTCGTGCTCGCGCGCAAACGCAGCAAAGTCCGCGACTTCATCTTCGTTATGACTGCGCACAATGACGGCATTGATCTTGATCGGTTGCAGGCCAGCTGCCTTTGCGGCAGCGAGACCGTGGAGAACTCGGTCCAGAACATCGACACCTGTCATTTGCTTGAACACGTCACGCTTCAAACTGTCCAGGCTGATCGTAATGCGATCCAATCCAGCGTCTTTCAAACCCTGCGCGCGATCGGGAAGATAGTAGCCGTTGGTCGTCAACGCGAGATCGCTTAGTCCTCTTGATTTGAGTTTCGCGAGTTTGCCGATGATGACCTCAATATCCTGGCGCATCATTGGCTCGCCGCCGGTCAGTCGAATCTTTTCAATTCCCAGCTCGACAAAAATCTCGCAGACGTATTCGATCTCTTCGTAAGAGAGCATCTGTTCTTTCGGAGCAATTGGCGGCTCGCCGTGCGGCAGGCAGTAAAAACAGCGAAAATTGCAGCGGTCGGTCAGGGACACGCGCAGATCTCGGATCGGGCGCCTGTAAGAATCCCTCAAGGCGCGTTTGGCGTTAACCGTCTCCGTTTCTGCGGTGCTTTGCATTGGATGCAATGATACGACGCGCGAATCGCGCCACCAAGCGCTGCGAGGAAAATCAGAGAAACGGCACTCGATCAGCGGCAGGCGCGGTCACGATATAGTTTGACGTCTTTCAAGTGTTAATGACCCGTCATACTGCCGACTCTTTGGGTCCAGATCGGTCTGAGTGATTAGTCTCCTCCGATTCTGCCCGATCCGCAAACAGCCAGAGATTTTGGGTTTCAACCTCGGTTTTCTTAGAATACTTGCGCTCTTTCGCATGATTGCTCCCTCTGGCACGCTGCTCGCCAAGACCTCTGCGCTCGATCGACATAGGACGAGCTCGCTCTTTCCAAGATTCCGTCACCGAATAACAGAGCCAACACGCACCGGCTATCGACGTGATGGAGGGTAATCAACAAAACGGTCAATTCAAAGCTCTCTAGCCCCCTATTAGAACGGGAAGCCCGGACTGCCTATAGACGATCATAAGGATACGCGACATGAAACTAATCAAACGTGCCAGGCTCATTACATTGCTGACTAGCTTAGCCCTTCTCGTCAGCCTGTGTGCCGGCATCATGGTTGCCGACCGCGCCAGCGCCCAATCATTGAGCCCCGGACGAACCAGAGGCTCCTCCGATTTGCAGTCGAAAGCGCACAGCGTAACTAATACGGACACTATCAAAGTCATCGTCCAACTCAGAGCACCAATGAGTTGCTCATTGAACTCTTTGCTGAATAGCAACGGTGTGCATATCAGGAAGACATTCCAAACACTCGGTGCGCATTTGGTGGAAATGCCGGCGAGCCTGTTTGACGCCGTCGCGGGCTTTGATGAGGTCGCTTTTGTTTCTTTAGACAGGCCGACTCAATCCATGGGCCATCTTTCGGCAACGACGGGCGCCGATGCAGTGCGCACGACGAGTGGTATCAACGTCACGGGTCTCGACGGTACTGGTATGGGAATCGCGGTTCTCGACTCAGGGATTTATACCAACCATGTGGACTTTCTCGACAAAAGCAATAACCCCCGAGTGGTCTATAGCCAGGATTTCACCGGCGAAAACCGGACTGATGATCCATACGGTCACGGCACGCATGTGGCCGCGATTGTGGGTGGCGGTGGCCGTGTTTCGAACGCCGCCTATCTGGGAATCGCGCCTAACGCAAATCTGATTAACTTGCGAGTTCTGAACTCGCAGGGCAGCGGTACGATCTCAGGCACGCTTGCGGCCCTGGACTGGATTATGGCCAACAAGACGACTTACAACATTCGCGTCGTCAACATGAGCCTGGGCACACCGGCTGTTGATTCGTACAGGAACGATCCTATCTGTCGCGCAGTGCGTCGTTTGGTCAGTTCAGGAGTCGTCGTGGTTGTGGCCGCCGGCAACAACGGAAAGAACAGCGCCGGGCAGAAAGTCTACGGAATGATTCATTCCCCCGGAATTGAACCATCAGCGATTACTGTCGGGGCCGCGAACACCTTTGGCACCGATGGGCGCAACGACGACGGCGTCGCCTCCTACAGTTCGCGCGGACCCACTCGAAGCTCCTGGATTGATGGAGCAGGCGTCAAGCATGACGATGGTTTGATGAAGCCTGATCTGGTTGCTCCGGGAAATAAGATCATCGAGGCCAAGTCCGCAAATAATCTTTTGCTGGCGCAGAATCCGCAACTGGCGGCTAATGTCAGTCCAGTTGCGACGCGCGACCAAATGTATCTCAACGGCACGTCAATGGCAGCGCCCGTGGTTGCCGGCGCAGCAGCGCTGTTATTACAAGCGAATCCTACGCTGACGCCGAATATGGTGAAAGCCATCCTAATGTACACGGCGCAGCCGTTGGCAGGCTTTAACACACTCGAGCAGGGCGCGGGTGAACTCAACATTGAAGGGGCCGTGCGTCTGGCTCGATTGGTGCGCACTAATTTTGGCAGCACGAAGCCCGTCGGGACTCCTTTCTTGAACACAGTTCTTCTGCCGATTCCTCAGACCACGATTGCGGGGCAGACCTTCACCTGGTCGCAAGGCATTCTGCTGGGGCGTCATTGGGTGAAAGGCACAAGCCTGATTACCAAATACCAACCAGTCTATGCGCTGGGTACGATCGTTAGCGATGGACTCATTATCTCAAACGGTACGATTGTCAGCGATGGCACGATTGTCAGTGACGGCGTGATCATCAGTGACGGCATAATCGTCAGCGATGGCGTCATTATTAGCGATGGCACGATTGTCAGTGACGGTGTAATTGCCAGTGACGGCACCATCGTCAGCGATAAGATCATCATCGCCAGCGGGATCACGATGAGCGACGGTATGCTCTTTCTGAACCTGGGCACCATTGTCAGCGATGGCGTGATTATCAGCGATGGGATCATTGTCAGCGACGGCGTGATCGCCAGTGACGGCACCATCGTCAGCGATGGCATCATCGTCAGCGACGCTTTTGTTCAGGCACAATCCGCGGCGATAAATGGGGATCTTACGATCGGCTCTACACCGGTCATAGACTCTGGCGTCGATTGTCTTAACTACTAACACTTGAGTTCAGATTGTACGACCATACCATCTGCAAGAGAGGACTCAAGATGCTGAAAGTCGCCCCAGTCAGCTCAGTGCGGCCGGTAGTTTTAGTTGGTAACCAGCAGGTTCAGCCACTCGATAGTGAGCACAAGGCAGAGGTGCTGAGTTTTCTGGCCGCTCGTCCACTGCACACCTTCATCGAGACGAGCTGCATATACGACAACGGTCTGATTAATTCGTTCAATCGCGGTAGCTTCTATGGGAGCCGCGACGAGAATGGCCGGCTTGCAGGAGTTGCGCTGATTGGCCACATCACACTCTTCGAGGCTCGGACCGATGCTGCGGTAGCGGCGTTCGCGAAGCTGACCCAAACCTGCCCGTTCGCGCGCGCCGTCTTAGGTGAAGAAAATAAAATTAGCCAATTCATGACTCATTACAAGGAAAGAGGCATACCGCCGCGGCGGGTCTGCCGTGAATTATTGCTGGAGAAACACAGCGCAGAGAACTTGGATAATGTGCAGTCTCTACGATTAGCAAGATCTGAGGAACTTGAGGTGGTGGTCTCAATCCATGCGCAGACGGCACTCGAAGAAAGCGGCGTGAACCCGTTGGACGTGGATCCCTCCGGCTTCCGTGAGCGCTGCGCGCGCAGGATTGATCGAGGAAGGGTTTGGGTGGCGATTGAAGATGGACGATTGAAATTCAAAGCCGACATCGTCAGTGATACGCCAAGTGTGGTTTATGTCGAGGGCGTATATGTTGACGCAGAGCACCGAGGCAATGGCTTCGGCGCAAGATGTATGACGCAACTAACGAATCATTTGTTGGAGCGCACCGGGGCAGTTTGCCTGCTGGTTAACCAAACGAACTCTGCGGCCCAGGCTTCTTACCGAAAAGCCGGGTACAAGTTTCGCGAGTACTACGACACCCTTTACCTTCAGCCGCAACCGCCAGCAGCACAACAGGAATTTGCGGCATGAGCAGACTTCGCTTCTTCAAGACATTTCTGTTTTTAGTGGTCGCGGCTGGCGCCGCCTCGATACTCCTTTCCATCCACCGCCTGGATATTCAGCAACTTGACTGGCGCTTTCTGGTTTTGATCGTCGCGATGGGGACTGTGGCTTCCCGGCTAAGCATCCCGATTCCAAGTGTTAAAGGCGAAGTCACTATCGGTGATACGCTCATCTTCCTTACCATGATGCTCTACGGCGGTGAGGCAGCCGTGCTGATGGCCGCCATAGATGGCTTGAGTTCGTCGCTATTCGTCAGCAGAAAACTAAGGGTATCTGTATTCAATACCAGCCAAATGGCGTTCTCAACTTTTGTGACCGCCTGGGCGCTACGGTTATTTTTTGGTCCCATCTCAGAGGTCACCCGGTCTGCCTACTCGACACATGTGATTGGTGCGATCTGCGTTATGGCGCTTCTGCAATACGTAATCAACTCAGGCATGGTAGCCGCCTATACCGGCCTGAAGACCAATCAGCCAATCTTCGCTACCTGGCGCAATTCTTATCTCTGGACCTCAATGAGTTATTTTGCCGGCGCTTCGATTGCGAGCATTTCCGTGCGGCTTATGACCGGTCCGTCAGTTTACGCGCTGATGATTATTGCGCCAATCATTGCCATCATTTACTTCACCTACAGAACATATCTCAAGAATGTCCAGACTTCGGAGGAGAAGGCGGACCAGGCCAAACGGCACGTTGACGAGCTGTCAAGATATATCGAAGAGCAGGAGCGGATTCGCGAACAGTTTGGCCAGATCGAAAAGATGTCGGCCCTGGGCGAACTGGCCTCAGGTGTAGCCCATGACTTCAACAACACGTTGGCGGGAATCCTCGGCCGTGCTGAGTTGATGCTGCGCGATAAGAACGATCCAAAGACAGTGCGCGGACTGGAAATCATCGTTCAGACGGCCAGAGATGGCGGCAAGACGGTTAAGCGAATTCAAGACTTTGCGCGCCAGCGCCGTGACCATGATTTCGAGCCTGTCGCGGTCGACCAACTCCTGATGGACGTAAACGACGTTACCCGGCCGCGCTGGAAGGATCGCTCCCAGGCGAACAACGTCCACATCAATCTCAATTTGCAGATTAACTCTGATGCTTCGATCATGGGGGACCCATCTGAGTTGCGTGAAGTCCTGGTCAACATGGTTTTCAACGCCGTCGACGCCATGCCCAAAGGGGGCAGACTTACCCTCTCAGCAGAAGAGATCGATGGATCGATGGAGATCGCTATTAGCGATACAGGATGCGGAATGAGCGCGGAAGTGCAATCGCGCATCTTTGATCCATTTTTTACCACTAAGGGAAAAGCTGGGATGGGTCTCGGTCTTGCTGTTTGTTACGGTATCATTCAGCGACATCAGGGAAGTATAGAGATCGAATCGACAGTCGGAGAGGGGACTGTCTTCCGAATCAGGTTGCCGATTGCAGAGCCCAAGCCCTTAACCGAAACCCCGGAACAAGCTACTGTTCAGTTGACACTAGTCCGCAATCCAAAGTCGCCGAGCATTCTGGTTGTTGATGATGAAGAATGCGTGCTCGATGTGCTGCGCGACATTCTGGTGAGCGAAGGCTATGAAGTAACTGCCGCGAAGAGCGGGGATGAAGCGCTCCGATTCTTCAAAACGAAAAGCTTCAAAGCGGTTTTTACTGACGTAGGAATGCCGGGAATGAGTGGTTGGGAGCTGGCGCGCGCAATACGCGAACTTGATCAGGAGATACCCGTGGCTGTTATTACCGGCTGGGGAGAAGCGGTCAGCTCAAAAGAGCAGGAAACAGCGAAGGTGGATTGGGTGGTCACAAAACCTTTCTCGATCGCTCGCATCTCCGAAATCGCGAGCGAAATCGCCCAGCGTTATGGGACAGAGGTCTCAGCTTTTCCCGCCGCAGCCACTGGCACATATCAATAGCAACGATAGTGATCCAACACATCGACATCATCCGCTCCTCAAAAATCAGCGGGTTGCTCTACTGATCCAAACCTCACTTCACCGTCAAGGTCATCTTCGCAAAAATACTCCGTCAGATCTTCTTTCGGTTTCTCTGCGTGACCTCAGCGATCTCGGCGTCTTCTTTGGTGAACAGTTAAGTTCGAATATACTCACCACAGAGACGTGGAGAATGCAGAGGTGTCGCAGAGAACATCAGATGAAGAGACCGTCCGGATTATTCCGGGGACCTCCTTAACCTCTGGCGTGACCCATGCGAACGCAGCTACAATCACCCAGCACAGTCGGCCAATTTTTGGAAACCCTATGAAGCGCTGTCCCCAATGTTCGCGAGTCTACTTGGAAGAATCGCTCAGGTTCTGTCGAGTAGATGGAGCAGTTCTTTCGGCAGCCGAATCGCAAGACACGCTCATCAAACTACCGGCGTTGGAGCGAAAAGCGCCTGACACGCAGAATCTGCACGCCGAACCCACATCGCCAAGACTCTCGCAAATTACTTTCGACGAAGCCATTGAAGAATACGCCGCATGGTTGCCGAGTGGGAACGAGATTCTATTCAGCCGCGAACGCGCCGGCGTCAGAAAAGTTTTTCGCAAGAATGTGGTTACCGGTGAAGAGGAGCAACTGACCAAAGGAGACTGCGACGAAATTCAGCCCACAGGTTCTCCCGATGGCCAAACGGTGCTGTTTGTGCGCGCGCGCGAGCCGCACGTAAAGCTTGAACCTGGCGATGTCTTCGGTGTCTTTCTTGACGGTGATATCTGGGCGCTCGATTTGGCTTCGGGCAAAGAAACAAAATTAATCGAGAACGCTTTCAATCCTGATTATTCTCCCGACGGAAAGCGAATTGGTTTTGACGCATCATGGGTCGGTCCGCGTCGTATCTGGGTGGTCGACAGTCAGGGGCACAATCCACAGCAGCTAACTTCCGACAGTTCTGAGGCGGTCACGCACGTCCGTCCCCGCTGGTCGCCCGACGGAACCAAGATCGTGTTTCAAAATATCGAGCGGACGAAATTCGATGTGCGGATAGTCGATCTATCAACCGGGCGGTCAGTGTGGGTGACGAATGACGCAGTCCAGGACATCAATCCCGTTTGGTCCCCATCCGGACAGTACGTTTACTTCTCGTCTTATCGCGGAGGAGGCATAAACATCTGGCGCGTGCGTGTTGCTGCTGATGGCACGCCCTCGCGCCTGCCCCGCCAGCTAACCATCGGAGCCGGTCAGGACGTCGAGATCGCCGTATCGCGCGATGGTAAACGCTTCGCATTTTCGATCTTGCGGCAGAATGCCGACATTTGGCGTTTGCCTGTTTCGCCTGAGACGGGCAAGCCAGCCGGCGCGCCGCAGGAAGTAATAACCACAACGCGCGAAGACAGTCGCGGCGCATGGTCGCCTGACGGAAGCATGATCGCTTTTAATTCGGACCGCACCGGGGAAATGAACATCTGGCTTTACTCGATTGCGGATCGCACGTCGCGTCAGCTTACTAAAGGTCCGGGTGGCGATTATCAAGCGAACTGGTCACCTGATGGGAAGCGAATTGCGTTTTTCTCGTCAAGGGCAGGCACCGCGGATATTTGGTCGGTAGAAATAGCGACGGGTGAGTTGAATCCCGTCAGAAGTACAACTTCGATCGATGTGAATCCGTTCTATTCGCCCGATGGCAAGCTGATTGCCTACAACTCTGATGAAGGCGGCCGGCCGGAAGTGTGGTTGATGAATGCGGACGGGACGGACCCCCGGCAACTGACTGACGTTGGGGTCATGGGTCACTTTCTACGCTGGAATCGAAATGGTGACGGCGTCATCTTTCGTTGCCCCGGTCACGGGAATGCGCAGACTATGGAAGTGGCGGTCGCCGGCGGCGAACCAAAGAGTGTCGGTGAAGTGGCGGGCGGCGCCCACATGTCGCTCTCACCCGACTACTCACGCGTCATGGATGTCATTGGGCACAAGGCGCTGTGGGTTTCACCGTTGGGATCAGGCCAGCCCGAGAAAGTTTTTGAGTTCGACGATCCTGACGTGAGAATTGATTATCCCGTGTGGTCTCCCGACGGGCAATGGGTCCTCTTCGATCGCTTCAGACCTCAGGGCGGCGATATCTGGATGATGGATAATATTGAGTGAGAAATCAGTTTGGAGGAGCCGGCTCTCGCTCAGTGGGGGGTTAGAGTACCAATTTGGTTGAGTTCTTTCTTCTTAAGAACCCGACTGAAGTCGGTACTCTGAACACTCGTTATGCGAGTTAAGCCATTACCGAACTCGCAATGTCGTGCTTGAATTGCGTCGATACCTGAGATGCGCCAACCCAATGAACAGAACGGCCAGAATGAGAATATAGAGCCGGTTGTCCAGAATGCGTAAGTGATTTGGGCCACCAATGAGATCTTCAAAACGCCAAAGCTGAAACAGCAGTGGATTGTAGAGCCAGTGGTTGTGACCCTGCGAGTACAAATAGAAGAGAGCCCCACAAATGCCTATGGACGCGGCGTAGGTCAAATAAAGATCGCGAAGTAACACGTTGAGCCCCAACGCCGCCGCCGCCAAAAAGATCGCATTGGGGATCAAGATGATGCCGTAGATCCTCAGATACGCAGACAACTCAATCGGACTGTTATGCTTGACGCTCTGCAGAGTAATAGTTATGAGTGCGACCACAAAAACCAACGCCAGTGTCAACAGCATTGTCGCTAAGAACTTTGACAGCAGTAACACATAGTTTGGAATGGGCTGGCTCCAGAGCATCGGCTCGATTCTTAAATCATCATCGCGATGCATTGTTTCCCCGGTGTAGAAGATAGTAATTCCGAGCATGAACAGCAGCAGCGATCTCGCCGCATTGTCGGCATAGGCAGCCGAAAAGGAGGGGTCCGGCGTTACCCTCCAGAAGGCTACTTCCAGAGTTGAAATGGCGATCGCCAAGGGCAAGATCACGACCAGACTTCTTTCAGAATGAAGCAGGCGAAACTCGGTTCCCAGGGCCGCGATTAGTTTGTTGACGTTCGCGCGAATCCCCTCGTTCGCCCGAGCGACTTCAGGGAGAGGGATGATGCGGAGCGTCTCTTTCTCTGGGACACCAGGCGTCTCGAACTGATGGCCGTGCGTCTCCTGGAAGCTGTCCAGGTCGTAATAAACTCTTTCGGCTGCGGTCGAAAGGTTTAGGACCGAAAACTTTTCTACCTTCCCGGGTCGCTCGGCCATTGCAAACCGTAAGTAGACAATCGTCAGACAGATCGCCGCCATTAGAATCATCACCGCACGATTGACGATCAGATCTGGCTCGTAGACGACTACGAGGTGATTCATCACCTCGGTGGGGATGGCGTGAAACTTTCCTCCCCGGTTCATAACAAGGGGATCAAGAGCAAGTTTCCAGCGCCACGGCAAGCTGCTCAACAAGACTTTCTGATAAGCGATGTAGAGCGGATAAAAAGCAACGCCCAGGCCGTATACGATCTTGGCATTGCGGCTAAGAACTCCTACGGCAAAATAGAACGCCGCCAGACCCAGGTGCGAGATCACTACGAAGACCAGAAAGTGTTTTATGTAAGGAATCACCTTCCACTGCTGGGTAATCACTCCTTGTTTGGGAACTGCCTGGAGCACAAACCACGTCAGCACAAAGGCGGACTGACAGCACGCCAACACGAAGAAGTTGCCGAAAAACTTTCCCAGGAGATATGCGGCACGACTGATCGGTTTTGAAAAGATGAGCGGATCGATGCCGACGCGAAAGTCTCTGATCGCAGGATCGGCCATCATGAGCGCCGTGTATAGAGGTAAGAACAAGAAAGAGTAAACCGGGAGCACGCTGGCGATGAAAAAGTCGGCGTTGACTGCCCATCTGTGCCCAGTCGCCGGTCCCCAGCCCCACCAAAGCAAACCATTGCCGGCGCATAGAATCGCGATCGCGTACGGGGCCACGCGCTTGGAATTGAGCAGCACCTCGTTATAAGCGATGGCTGCGAACGTGCGAATGGAGCTAATCACTTTGTGTTCAGTTTTGTTCTCTTGGTTCGGAAGACTGCGGGCAGGAACAATTGCGCGATGACGATAGAGCCCTGATCCGGCCGCATCAGCAAGCGACTCTTCTTGGAAACTCTCTGCGTCGTAAGCAACTGCCTCAGCGCTTGCGGATAGATTGAGAGTTGAAGACCGCTCGTCTTTCCGAGATCGCTCGGCAGTAGTGAAACGAAGGTAAAGAAATCCCAGGCAGACGGCCGTTGACAGGATCAGCAGCACTCGGTTCCAGATCATGTCGGGTGTGTAGCTGACAATGTATTGATTGAGATAGTCCGCGCTGTTTCCAAAACCGTTGTTGCTCGGCCCCGAATTCAGCAGAAAGGGATCGAAAAAACTTCTCCAGCGGATCGGCAGCGGCCTTAGTAAGAAGACCATCGCCGCGATGTAGATGGGATAAAAGCTGATGGCCAGACCGTAAACGACCTTACTATTGCGTGTCAGCGTCCCCGCGGTGAAGTAGCAGGCCGCCAGTGCCAGGTGCGTGATCACCACGAAAAAAAAGAAATGCTTGAAATAAGTCAACACTTGTAACGGCTGGACGATCATTTGCGAGGGGCGAAATGCTTGCAGCGCCAGCAGCGACAGCGGGAAAGCCGTCATACAGCATACGAGTACAAAAAAGTTGCCGGAGAATTTTCCGAAAAGGTATTGGGCGCGATTGACAGGCTTTGAAAAGATCAGCGGGTCAATATCCAGCCGGAAGTCTCTAATTACGGGGTCTCCCATAATGATCGCGTCAAGGATCGGAAGTGCGAGGAAAGAGAAGCCCAGCAGGTTTCTGGCAATGTAAAAATCGCTGTTCGTGGCCCAACCCAACGCGATCGCAGGGCCCCGGCCCCACAACAGCACAGCATAGGCAGCGAACAGAATCATCAGCGCATAAGGCGCGACACGCTTGCTATTCAGCAGCACCTCATTCTGAAAGATCGCCCCAAAGCGAGTCTGAAACGGATTGATCATCTAACTCGCTCGCTTCGGTTGGTTAACCAGATCGAAGTAATAGTCTTCGAGAACCGGCGTTGCCGGTGTAAATTCTTCGCTCGGTCGCACTCCTTTTGAGATCACTCTCAGGCGCGCGAGCACGCCGAACATCTGCGAAGAGATTACCTGATGGCGAGATTTGAAGGACGCAACCTGTTCGCGCTGCACATTGGCTTCCCAGATTGAATCCTTAAGTTGATCGATCGCTTGCTGCGGCGTAGTAGAAGACAGGATTGCACCTTGTCGAATGACTGCCATTTGGCTGCAAAGATTCGAGACGTCAGACACAATGTGAGTTGACAGAATCACCACTGCGTCTTCACCTGCCGTTTCCGCCAGCAGGTTATGAAAACGAATGCGTTCTTCGGGATCCAACCCGGCGGTGGGCTCGTCAACGATGATCAGTTCTGGTTGACCGATAAGCGCCTGCGCAATCCCCAGGCGTTGCCGCATGCCGCCCGAAAACCCGCCCACACGTTGCCGTCGGACGCTGCCAAGATTCACTTGGTCGAGCAAGGCATCCACCACGACCCGGCGTTCTTTCCTGTCGTGGATACCTTTTAGTTTTGCAAAATACTGAAGCGTTTGTTCCGCCGTAAGCGTTGGATAGAACCCAAACTCCTGCGGCAGGTAACCGAGCATCTTGCGGGTGCTATGCTTGTCGCCAATTAAGTCGATGCCGTTCATCTCTGCCGTGCCTGAATCAGGTTCGAGCAGCGTGGCCAGAATCTTCATTATGGTCGTCTTGCCCGCGCCGTTCGGTCCCAGCAGGCCAAACATTCCGTTCGGCACATCTAGAGAGATTTCGCGCAGCGCTTGAATGCCGCTCGAGTAGGTTTTCTTTAACTCTCTGATTTTGAGCATATTTTTTTGACGCGCAATTCACAAAATTCAAGTGGCGGCTCATTTACGCCTCGCTGGGAAGGTACACCACTCCCTGGAACGTCTGTCGAGCGAACCTCCGGAGCTAGACGAATTTGGTTGTTCGGTCCCGGCTTAAGGAAAGCTACCTATCAAAAATGACGCGCTCAACTGGGGTGCGATCTCGCTGGTCATAAACCGATGTTTGAGAGCGGTCATTCAGCAGCAAATACGACAGGGTCTCGGGCTTTGCAAGAAAACTGGATGAATGCAAACCACGCACGTAAAGCAACAGGCGGCCCAGAATGCCGACGGCGACCAGGATGTCAGCGCAATGCTTGACGTGAGATTCTGCCACAAAAATGCGCAGCAGAATCCCGGCGAGGAAAACTAAAATCAGGAAAGACTTCAAGGCGAGAACCAGCGGATGTTGTCGCCTGGTGATTTCAACACACTGATCTTTGATCGGCTCGAAATCACCAAAGCGTCTTAGTGCGCCCGCTTGGGCTTCGTCCAGAGTGAGGCCCAATTGCAGGTATTCCTCCGTCAGTAGTTCGACGTGAAAACGCAACTCTTCTTCAACTTCGCCGCCAATTTCTGCCCGATTAAGAGGGTTGAAAAATCGCCCTTTCCCAGCTTTCATCATGACCTCGTTGGTTTATTCAGGATGTGCAGGTCAATCACTTGCGTCACAGCTAAGCAGTTTGCAGAATTCTCGCAATCGCCTTTGAAACGCGCTTCCAGTTGTCGCTTTCAGCATCGAGCTGTCTGCGGCCGGCACTGGTGAGTTTGTAGAATTTGGCCCGTCGATTATTTTCCGAAATATCCCACCGTGATTTGATCCAGCCACGCTCTTCCATACGATAAAGCGCTGGATATAACGAGCCGTCTTCGATCTTAAGCAAATCGTCGGCAGCCGCATGAATTCTTTGAGCAATGCCGTAGCCGTGCATCGAATCACGCGCCAGGGTTTTAAGAATCAGGAGCTCCAGCGTGCCTTGCATTAAATCGGTCCGAGCTTTCGCCATTGTGCCTCGTCTCCCTAGATTGTCTAGGGTAGAGAGTACCCGCCCCTTCCCAGACTGTCAAGGGGGAATTATCATCTGGGATTGCAATTCTGAGTACGCCCCCGCCGCTTTCAGCGCCCCGGGCGGTTGGAGTGGCGATCAAGTCAGCTGATCAAGAGGCGCATTGGAGTCCGCCTGAGACCTGTCACAGGACCAGCGACTCAACGGCCTGTGGCCAGTCGCGGGTCCTTTACCCTGCGCCAGACTCCTTCTTTGAGGGACTTTGCGAGCGTTCTGCCCGAATCGGTTCGCAGATAGACGATATCATGGTCTGTGTCCATCTCCGGGAGATAGAGCAGGGCTTTCTCTCCGGCGAATGTTTTCGGGAGTCCGTCGAAATCTGAATTCAGAGTCGTCTTGCCGGCCACCATGGTCGAACGTCCGGCCAAATCAAAGTCAGAGGGGTAAGCAAGGTAGTTAATCAAACTTACGAATTCATCCGGATGAATATCTTCAGGAAAGGTCAGCGCAAAGGAATTCTCAAGACGCTTCTGTATTTCTATCCTGAAGGCCACGAAAGCCGACAAATCCTGCTCGACGAAGCCATTGAGAATCTTGCCGAGCTCATCTTCACTCCAGCCATGTATCAGGATCATTTTGTCGTTATCCAGGTCCGGCGTGAATGGTGACAGATTAGTTGGCGGAGATTCTGCCTTAACAGGTTTCGCTGTCAGCATCAGAACCATCCCCAACACAATCAACGCAACCGGAATCAGCAGGACGGACACCTCAGGTGGAAAAAATCTCCAAAGGGGTATAGTTGCCAGAAATATCGAGATGAACACCAGCGGACCAATTAACTGTCTCAAGCCCGAATTGCGCACCAACCTGTGACAGTTCTTACACTTTGCCAGAGTGAAGGGACCGAGAGTGATTAATTCGCGCCAGCCCAGGGTCTCTTCATCACAGTGAGGACAATTCTTGTACATCGAACGGGGATTTACGTTCTTCAAGTCACCAGTTTTTTCAGGATCGGAGAACGCACGAGTTACGCGCTGATCCCCTCTTTCTTGATCACTTGCCCCGCTCCGCTTACTTTCTTGCTTACTTTGGGATTGCCGCTGTAGGTCACCCGGCCTGCTCCGGAAACGGTGACATCGAGTTCGTCGATAGCGTAAACATCGACGCCCGCCGCGCCGGTGACGCTGACGTCGGCGTCGTTGGCGCGCAGATCGTGCGCGTCGATTTTCCCTGCGCCGGTTGAACTAATCTTCACAGACTTGCTCTGCCCCGAAGCCACTACCGTTGCCGCGCCAGTCGATCGAATCTCGAACTTGTCGTTTTTCACGCCTGAGACATTGAACTTGCCGGCGCCGGTGCTCTTAATGCTGGCGAGATCGGGCACTTCGATGCGCAGTTTGATGCCCCCAGTCGACGTATAACTTTTGGTAGTGGTGACGCGCAGCACTCCATCGCGAACTTCGGTTTGCACCAACGGGAGAATATTGTCGTCGGCTTCGATTTCAAAGCTGGCCGTCTTTTGGCAAACCACTTCCACTTCGAAGGCGCCACTGGTGTCAATTGAGTTGAAGGCCGGAAGATCCCTCTGCTCAGTCTTGCGGACGCCGGAACCTCTCACTCCGTGTATGCAGGCGGAGAGCAACAGAAGGAGCATCAAAGCTAGCGGCGCTGAGATCGCGAATCTTTTCATGGGGCGCAATTTCCTTTCTTGCGTGGTGAACGAAATAGTACTTTGATCTGAACCGCTGGCAAAGTCGCATTATACGGATTCAACTTTTGAAAGCGCAGAGCGTTTCGAAAACCTCGGCAGCCTCTTGGCTTGAAATGCCTTACCGCAAAGCGTTGTGTCTCAAAGCCCATGGGTTGCCATTTTAATCTTCACGCTATTCAAAGCCAGAGGCTGACTTTCACCGATACTCTACGCCCCAACTATTCAAACTGTTTCTTGAATTGTTCGAACTGCAAACGCAGGCTTTCAACTTCGCCGGCCAGTGCTTCTACTCGGTGTTCAAGACTAACGATTCGCTCTGCTTCGGCAGACTTGCGCGACTGTTTGCTGACGGATTGATCGCTATCGATTTGTTCGATCTGAACTTCCCCGCAGAGCAAGTGCGCGAACCTCGCTTCTTTCTGACCCGCCAATCGCGGCAACTTAATTACCAAAGGCTCGTCCTTCGTAGCCAGTGAATGAAGTGCTTCCTCAATTTCCTCGATGCCTGAGGACTCATACAACCGGTATGCGCGCCCGCGAATTTCACCGACAGTTTGTGCACCACTCAGCATCAGCACGCAGATCACCGACAGCTCTGCAGCGCTGAGGTGCAGATTGTCAGCGACGTGTTTGTATTTGGGGACGCGGCTGGTGCTGCCATAGAAGACATAAGCAAGGTTCTTCTCGCGCAGGCTATCAAGAGCTAGTTCGACTTCGGTTTCAGTCAGTGCGGTAACCGGATTCCGATTGTTCTTCTGGTTGCACGCCAAAGTCAGTGAGTTCAGTGTCAGGGGATAATACTCGGGCGTAGTGATTTGCTTTTCGATTAACGAGCCGAGGACGCGAACTTCGTTATGGGTTAGTAGAGGCACGCGGGGATTATACCGTCAGAAGTACGGATGCGCATCAGTGGCACGGCCGATCTGAAGCCTCTTGATTTGGCCTAATGAATTACTGGCACGTAGCATGGTCGCGGATACAGTTGAATAATGAGGTCAGTACCGGGAGCGGTAGCGACCGGGTTATCGTCGTGGCAAACTCGACCGTCGCGGGAATTGAAACCCGATCGCTACTGCTCCCGGTACGGACCGCGTCGTCACTTGATCCACTTCTCGGTTCCGATGACTTCATCGATCTTGCGTTCCAACGCCGTCAGCGTGCGCAAGACCTCAGAATCCCGGCAGCCATAATAATGAAGGACACTCTTGGTCTTGCCGTTGATCCGAATTGAAGTTTGTGCAGATGGATTGTCCGTCGCCGAGTTAGGGCAACCGCGGGTCCCGGGCTCGTACTTATCGTCGAGCGCGGCGAACCCGATCCTTTCTAACTCCTTGACCAGCTTATCGAAGTTTTCCGGTTTTATTTGCGCTGTTGCGGGTCCCGTCGTCTTTACATAGTCGCGTCCTTCCCATGTCACCCGGCCGTCAGACGCCAACGTAACTATATAACTGGGGCAGGTCCCAAAGCAGGTGCTTCGCTCCAAGGTTATCAGGCCGGTTTTTTCCTGGGCCGCGACGAAAATTGATTTAATCCTGACCTCAAGCAATTCACCCGGCTCAGCAGTTTCGATAAAGATCGGCCCCGTCAAAATGTGTCCGCCCGGTCCCTTGTTCGTTACTTCCTTAATGATATCACGCAAAGACTGCTCGACATCCGCCGGCTTCACCCCCGCACCTTCCAAACGCGACGGCGTTGAAGTGATCAGCGTCTGCACCTCAACCGTGTCACCTGATTTGATCCGCAGTGCAGGAGGCGTGCTGGCGTCGTAGTATCCCCAGGCAATGGTTTTGGGTGTGGGTTTGAGTTGATAGGTTTGCTGGGCGTTAATCGTGAGAGCAAACAGGATCGTCATTAGGGCGGCGACTGATCTCATTGTCGGTTTTCCTTTCATAGCCTTATCCGGTAAGGCAGAGCCTCACCGCACATCGAGCGCAGAGCCGGGAATCTAGCGCATGAACTTCCGACGAATGGCGAGCGCGAGCAAGGCAGCCTGAACCGGTCCAAGAATTGTTTCGAAAAGCACGATCGTTTGGGCCGCAATCGTCGCCGGTTCGGTTCAGGTTTTTGCAGCGTCATCACGCCAGCACTGTAGGTCAACGCGCGACTGAATGTCAGAGGGATGCCTGTCTCATCTCGCTTCGAGATCACTACATCAGCCTCGCTCGCAAGCTTCGGCTCCCATCGCGCGAAACCTACGCGAGTATAGAGTGAGGCCGTGACAAACCAAATGACCAAAAAAACCAACAAGGCTCGCAAAGCTCGGTCGCTATAGCCACTCGCTAACCAATATCACCAACTCAATCGCCAGGGCACGAACCCTCGCCATGCTTCGAGTCGCAGCGTGTCCATTGCCCAGTATCTAAGTCTAGAGGCTTGCTCATACCGATGATTTTCCTCAGAATTAATGGCAATGTCGCGAAAGGTTTTTGAGAGGCGAACATGAGTAGCCGAAATCTTACGTTTCTTCAATCGGTCGATTTCATCGTCAAGAATGAAACGCCAGGTAACATTTAGAAAATCAAAATCGCGAGCGCTCACATTGATGAACCAGTGAGGGCGCAAAATGAGTGTGTGAAACGAAACGCGACTGGGTTCTTCGATTTTAGCAAACTGGAGATCCAAGGATGAAGTGGCACCAAACATCGGCCTTTCCACAAGTCCGGTGAATTTCACATAATCTTTGAAGGTGACATCACCGAAATACACGTCAGCAACAAAGACAGCAGCGCTGAAGTTCAACTCGCCGCCAAACAAAGCTCCATTGAAACTTGTCAGGTCGTTGAAAGTCCCGTTGGTAAAGTTGGCATCGGAATTGAAAACGGAATGCATGAAAGTTACTGCGCCAAAAGTTGTAAATCTGAAGTCGGCTGAGCCGCCAAATACGTTATTGCTTAGATCGACCAGACCTTTGAAAACCGCTCCGTTAAATCGAGCAGCACTCACGAATTTCACCACGTCAAAGTCGACGCGCCCGCCGAAGGTCGCAAGTCTAAAGTCCGCAGAGTCAAAAGGGGCTTCCATACTGAAAGTTGCTCCCCGGAAATTCGCATCTTTCTCGAAGATCGTCTTGTGGAAACCTCCGACCGCATTAAACTTGCAACCTCGGAAGCTGGCAATCTTGGCAAAAGTCGTAAATGAGAATTGCGCGCTGCCGAGAAAGCTGGCACTTGAGAAGTCAGCAGATTGAAAGGTGACCTCGGGAAAATAGGCCCCACCGTCAAATGTCGCTCTTGAGAAATCAGCAGTCCCTTCGAAGGTCGCGCCGGTGAAATCTACTTCGCCATCAAAGTGCGTTCGCCTAAAGCGAGCATGCGTTTTAAACCTGACATGCTCGAATTGGCAAGGGCCGGGAAACCAAACTCCGCAAAAATCGAAATCGCTGCTCTTGAGTTTTCTGGCAAGCGCCTCCCCAATCCTGATTTGTTGCCAGGAAAGTGAAGCACGCAGTATCGCTTCCCTTTTTGTGACTTATAGAAAAGTTCTCCGGCACAGGCGGAGCGCATCGACTCCTCGCAGTCGCAAACGAAAGGGGATTCGTTGTCAGATGTGGGTGAGTCGCGCATAGCAATCAGAGGTTTTTGATCTGCTCTGCCTTGTCCTTATATCATCAGCTCTTGAGGATTGCCACCACTAGCAATCTTGAGCTCCCTTTAGGAGCGTGATGTTTATAGTTCGCAGCGTCTTCTAAGATCCAAAGCTCCGGAGGAGCGACATATATTTCGCTCCTTCGGAGCTTGAATTCAAAAAGAACGCCTGGAGCTATAAATATTTCGTGCCTTACGGCACTATGAGTTTGCCTCACGAGCCAGGGACTCTTTTTCGGCGCTTGATCGATCTAAGAGAGCGACGTGCGGGTGGATGGTTTTCAGATCTTCCGACTCGGCTTGTTGAGTGTGGTACAAGTCCCAGCGCAATTGCAGATTCATCCAGAAGTCTGCGGACATGCCAAAATACTTTGCCAAACGCAGGGCGATGCTGGGTGTAACGCTCTTTTGGCTGGTGATAATTTCGTTGATGCGTTGAGCAGGTACGTGAATGAACTCCGCCAGCTCGCTTTCGTTAATTCGCATTGGCGCCAGGAATTCTTCCACGAGCATTTCGCCGGGGTGTGTTGGTGGGCGATGTGTGGGAACGCGAATCAATAGGTTATCTCTCGTTAGCCACTGTCAGCTGACAATCGACTTCGCCAGTAACCCGGCCTCCGGCGCAAATGCATCACGGCTAAGATTAGAATGGATTCTGCTTCGATCGTGTAGAGAATGCCGCACGGAAAAGTGTGGGTCAGACATCGCCGCACATTCTGCTCAATCATCGCCAGCGCTCCGGCGCCTCAAGAATGCGATCGATACCGGCTTCAACTTCGAGTGTAAATGCAGCACCCAGACCGGTGCGGCGCGTTTCATAGAAAACAGCGGCCTCGCGATATTCGAGCCGCGCTTCCGGATGGAAGTCATAGGTCATCGCCCTACCAGGCGTCGCACTTCTTCGAGGACTTCTTCACCAGGAATGGGCTGCACCTGACCTGAGCGGACTTCGTCCCGCCGGCGAATTGCTTCCGCAGACCAGAGCCGTTGGATCTCGTCAAGCTCTTCGGACTCAAGACTCTCAACCAGCTTGTCGGCGAGCAAGGCCTTTGAATCCGCCGGGAGTTTCATGGCTTCTTCAGTGATTTGGTCGAAAGTTAGTGACATGGCTGAATATTAGTCTCCGCCGGGAATTAGCTCAAGCACCATAATCGCTTTCCCAGGTTGGCAATTTGTGTTCGGCTCTGTTGGGAGCGCTTCATTTCGCTCCTTCGGAGCTTGAATCAAAAAGAAGAGCTGGTTCTATAAACATTTCGTGACTAACGGCACTGCCACACTGCCCAGCGTCGGGAATGCCTGCGTTGTGGAGAGCGAGCGCTCGCGCAGCAAGTTGAGTGTATGACCCGGTCGCTACTGCTCCCGGTTCTGTAATGACGACTCGACACGATCAACGGCCCGCCAACCATACCGCCACATTCCGCACGTAGGTCTTAATATCCTCGAGCGCCTGCGGATTTCGTTTGTAACCATCTCCCGGTGGTTCTTCGAGAAAGCTGGGACAGCCCAAAGAAGTATTCCAATTGTAATCGACGAAGTGGTGAAAGCTGGATTCCGCAACGCCGCGGCCGAGGGTGTTGCCGTGTTCGTCGCGTGAGCTCTCGAAGGCGACGACGAGATTGAACGGACGGCCCGTCACTTTGCTTTGGCCGGTGGCGATTACGCGGGCATGGTCTTCACCTTCGGGCACGCCGACCGCTCCCTCATGCGGATGAGCCGGAAAGAATTGAATCAGATCATCTGCTCCAGCATTCCGGCGCAGGAGTTCATGAGGCGCAGGGACCGCAATGGTTTGATAGTCACCATTGGCGCCCGAATGATAATTGGGCCATGAGATCGAAGTCGTCTCTTTGTCGTCAGGCTCATGCCGGGAAGCGTCCGGCTCGGGATGCTTTGAATGAAAGAAATGGGCGCGACCTATGCCGCCAAGCGTGCACAGTGAAATCCCCAGATCCTGATGATCGCGCGTCGCCATAATTCCGCCCCCGCGCTGGCGAAAGCGGGTGATGCCCTGGCAGTCGGGGACACTCAGCCCGTCGCCATTATCGATCGCGAACAACCACAGCTCGTCAAAGTCAGACTCATCAAGTGTGGCAATGACCTGATCATTACCCGCGGCATCGGCTTCGCGATTACGAGTAGTCACTTCACAGAGTTGGTTCCCATCTTCGTCCTTCATCGAACTCAGCTCGTCGCGCAACAACGAAAAACGGCCGATATGCCAATTGTCTTCGGCGAAAGGAATAGTAGTTTGCAGTAGAATCCTAATTGGTTTTGTCATAGTTGTCATAGAAAGATCCTTTCGCTCTGGTGAGGTCAGTACCAGGAGCGGTAGCGACCGGGTCTCCACACTCGATCCGGTCTAAGATCGCTAGAGGAAACCCGGTCGCTGCCGCTCGCGGTACTGACCTCCTCACTGATCCGGCACCAAAGGTCTGGATCTTAAGCTGAAAGAAAGCACGAAACCAAATCATAAATCACCCGGATAGGTTCACTCCTTCTTACGCACGCATATCATTGTGCCCAGCATCGTCGCAACCAGCTCTCTACCTGCATGGCCGTCGAGGCCAAAGACATCCGCGCGCACAACGGTCAGCGTTCGTCCGGCCTTAATCACTTCTGCTCGCGTCACAAATTCTACGCCTTGCGCCGGTCGCAGCAGGTTCACCTTGAACTCAACGCTGAGAACATTGGAGCCGGCGGGCATCAAGGTAAACGCAGCGTACCCACAAGCGGAATCGGCGATAGTAGTAATGACGCCGGCGTGCAGGTAGCCGTGCTGTTGGGCCAGATCGGCGCGATAAGGAAGCGTGATTTCAACCACGCCTGGCTCAACCAACGAGAGCCGCGCGCCGATCAAATCCATAATGGGTTGTTGCGCAAAGCTGCGTGCGACGTCGTCAGCGAAAGATGGATTCAGAGGTTTCATTGCGGCACGAAGAATTTACTGCACCATATTACGATTCGATCCAGCCTCGGAGTTAGTACCAACTGCGTGAGCGGGTGGGTCAAAGACTCGCCCATAGATCGACTCCATGATCCACCCGCTCGCGCAGGTGGTACTGACTTCATCCCTCAAGCTACGCGCGAACGGAACGACGCTACTTCAGCGCCTGATCCAATGACGAGCGATCATCCAGCAAAATCCACTCGACAATCGACAGCGGCAAACTGCCGTTTTTGATCAGATCGTCGTGAAACTGGCCCAGACGAAAGTCTTTGCCCGCTCTATCGCGATACTTGCCGAGCAGGCGCATGATCTGCCACTTGCCCGTCATGTATGTGATCTTCTGCGTCGGACTGGCGGCCGCGCCCGCGGCTTCTCCTTCGGCTGCTTCGCGATCAAGTCCGCCGGCTTCCATGAAATATTTCACGGCCTGTTCGAAAGTCCATTTGCCTGTGTGCAGGTTCACATCGACGCCGATCCGCGCGGCGCGGTAACGCGCCAGCCGCAGCACCTGCCCCTGCGAAGCCGAATTCACCGGATACAGTCCCGTCCTCATCAACATCTCTTCGCCGTAGAGCGCCCAGCCTTCGATCATGATGTTGTCGGAATGCTGCCGGCGGATTTCGTCGGTCAGATGGTTGGCGATCGATAGTTGCAGGAAGTGTCCGGGAATGCCTTCGTGGCCGAGAATCGGCCGCGGGTCTTCGATGGCCGCGCGAATGTAAAAATTATTGCTCTTGGGATTGTAAGTCGGGATGAAATAGAACCCGCTCGAGTCTTTGTCGTAAACACCGGGCGCATTCATGAATCCGCCGGGACTGGTCGGCTTGAATGCTTCGGGCAGTTGCCGGATTTCAAAATGGCCGAGATAAGACGGCAAAGTGACCAGATGGTTCTCTTTCAGGAACCCGATCATTTCGGCTTCACGACTTTCGTATGCTTTTAAAAAGTCGTTCTGATCTTTGGGAATGGTTTTCGCGCGCTGCGGGTTTGGATCGGCTAGCGAAGGATCGGGCAGCATCGATTCAAGCGCGCGATAACGCGCGAGTTCAGCCTGTCCCAACATGTCGACCTGTTTGGCGTCCAGCGGCAGCAGATAAATATTCTTCAAAAGATAGTTGTAGTTTTCCTCGCCCATGGGCTTGAAGGGGACCATGCCGGGCAGACGCTTTTCCAGAAAATCCGCAAAACCGTGAATCGAAGCCAGCGCGGCGTCGCGCGCCTTGATCAGATCATTCTTCTCACCCGGCGGCAGATCCTTCGCCAGGGTCATCAGGCTGTCAGTGAACAGACTGTCGATCGTCCGTGCGGAATCAATTGCCAGCTGGGCATAGAGCCGAACCGGTTTATTCAGGTTCTGTTTCCCGTGCTCAATGACAAAAGGCATCTGTTTCAGTCGCGCCGTAGCCGCCAGCGAGCGTTTGCGCGGGGTGTCGTAATCCTTCTTGAGCAGAGAAAAAATGCCGTTGCTGCATTCGTTGACGTAGGTCTGCGGATCGGTCTCTTCGAAATCCATCACGCGATCAAAGAAAACAACACCATTCAGCTGAGATCGAAACAGCAGCCAATCGATGCGATCGTCCTTGCTCCACTTTTCGGTCTGCATTGCATTCACTTTGACGAGCACTTCTTTGACGTGCAGCCGGCGCGCGAGCAGGGCCGACAGTCCATAGTCGGTGAGCTTGTCGTCCCAGGCGTGCAGCCCGGCATCACTGCTCAAGACGGGATAGTTTTGATTACGCCAATTGTAGTAATCGTCAGCGAGGTGTCGCAGATCGGCGGGCGTCGTGGGTTGTTGGGCTTGAATCGTCTGGGACGAAATCGTTATGAACATGAGTCCGCACAAGCAGAGAATCAGAAGCTTCATAAGTTACACCTCAGCACCATTGATAGTCGGCGCACACAATTTCAAGTTATAGCTAGTCCAGGTAGTGCTCGAATTTGCCTTCGTGGTTTTTCCGCTCGAATCAGAACGATCCGCGAAACCACACGAACAAGATTAGCCGCTTTGCCAGGCGGGGAAATCTATCCAATCAGGACACCGCTTGAGGCTGCTAATATTTCACGCTTCGTCGCGCTCATTGCAGCGCTCGGGCGTTGCGCTGGAGTCCGCTTAGCTTAGCTCGCTTCATTGCGCTACGACGAAAGCGAGTGGCATAGGCTTCCTGGGTTAGTTCACCAATCTCAGACAGCGATGCGTTGATGCTGCCCTCGCGCGGCTCGAATCGCGATTCGTCGGTGGTCGGGGTCATCTGGTTCCAGGGACAGACGTCCTGGCAGATGTCACAGCCGTAAAGCCAGCCTTCCAGGTGCTCTGCTATATCCGGACGAAGCTCGAGCGCGCGCGATTCGATCGTCGCATAAGAAATACACAGATTCGAATCGACGAGATAGGGGTGGACTATCGCACTGGTGGGACAGGCATCGATGCAAAGCGTGCACGACCCGCACTGATCCACAACTTCCTGATCCGTATATTCAAGATCGAGATTCAATAGCAGCTCGCCGATAAAAACCCACGAGCCGAATTCCTCTGTAATCAAGTTCGTGTGCTTGCCCATCCAACCCAGACCCGCACGCACGGCCCACGCCTTGTCCATTGTTGGTTGAATGTCTACACAGACCTTGCCTCTTGCTTGCGGCCATTGCTCCTGAATCCACGATAAGAGTTCGCGCAGCTTGTCACCGACCACTTCATGATAATCATCGCCCCAGGCATAGCGCGACACTTTACCCGTGCCGGCATCGTCTGAGTGTTGATGGGTCGTGTAGTAATTCAAAGCCACGACGATCATCGAACGCGCTTCGGGAAAGAGCTTGCGTGGATCGGTGCGTTGATCGGGATCGCGCGTCATCCAACTCATCTCACCGTTGAACCCTCGTCTAAGCCATTCCTCGAGCCGGTTGTGTTCCGCGGATAAGGCTTCCGCCTTCACGATGCCGATCTTTTGAAATCCCAGAGTGCGAGCCTGAGACTTGATTTGGGCCGAGACGCCGGCGCGATCGACGGGCAGCTCCGAACTGGCTTTTGCTTGAATCCCAATCATTCTGATTAGGCTGATTATAGCAAAGTGATCCGCAACAGCTTTGCTGAGGGTCTATCGGCTAGTGGGGTAAGAGTGTGTTGCTAATCTACGCCCCGGATCGCGACCCGACTGGAAGCAACACACACTTGACCCCTAACAGTCATCGGATCTGCCGGACAAACCAAAAAATCGGGCGCGTCTTTTGCGAAGACGCGCCCGGCTTAGCTGGCTCAGTTTGAACGCCGGTTTTAGAACTTGAGGCGCAGTCCGAGCTGTATCTGCCGCGGCGCACCCGCGCTGTTTGTGGTTCGGAGCAGTCCGGTCGCGGGATCGCGAAGCTGCAGAAAAGCTGCGTTGGACGGCGCCAGAATCTCACCCGTCTTTTCGTTGACGCCGGGATTGCCATAGTTGAAGGCCGTTGTTGAAGCAAATGTCAGGTTCTGGAAATTGAACAGATTGAAGGCCTCGAAAGACGGTGCTAGTTCAAACTTCTCACCTAACTTGAACTTGCGCTCAATGCGCAAATCGAGAAAGCGGAGCGACCGGTTGCGATAAGCGTTACGCTTGAGGCTGACGCCGGGCGCAAGGTAAGGCCGATCGTTAAAATTACCGGCATCCTGATTAAGATCGCTGGACGTGTTGCCTTGAAGAGTAACCAGGGCCGCGTATGCCGCGCCGGACAGACCCGCACCGGGCAAGCTGGAACCTGCCGGCGGCGCTACGATACTGCTGACAGTAACGTCAATGGGCGCTCCGGAAAGATAGCGCGCGGTGGTCGACACTTCAAATTTGAGCGGCAGATTAATCACGGAGCTAAAGGCAACTACGTGCCGCCGATCATTCGCGCCGTAATTGTATTCCGGGGTCAGATTGAAAGCGTTGTCATAAGACGCGAAGGTAGCGTTACGCTCAGTTGAATCGTTATCGAGGTTTCTCGAAAGCGTATAGAACGCATCGAACTGGCCGAATTTGCGGCGCAGCTGAGCACGGAAAACCAGAGCCTGGTATTCCGATTTTGCCCCCGGCTCGCGTACCTGGACGTAGCCGGAATTACCGAAGGTCGCGATGGGCCGGTTTTGTGCCCCAGTTATGGCCACTGCAGGCGAACCAAAAGTACTTGCAGCAATCCCGAAAAACGGTCGCTGACTGGCATCGCCCGGACGGATTACCGGAGTTGGCAGATCGTGATCGAGGTTGAAGTTCAAGCGGGTGGTCCTTACGTAGTCATAGCTGGCGCCTACCGTCAAACCTCGCCCGATCTGGCGTTCGAATCCTCCGCCAAATTGTATCGAGCGCGGGTTTCTGAAATTCTGCCCACCGGCAACAACCTGAAGACCATTTAGCACATTGGGTGCGGTACCTCCCGCCGCGGAGATATTCGCCAGAATTGCATTTACCTGGGTCACACTCAGGATTGGCAAAGAATTCAGAGAATAACTGTTTAAGTCAATTCCGATGGACAGGAACTGCTTATAGACAGTGTTCAGGCTGGTCGGCAAACCGGTGAAGGGTAAAGTCAAAGTCACGTCGCCAAACGGCGTGCGGAAGTTGTTCAGCGGGGCGGCGAGCGTCAAAACCGGCGTGGCGGCATAATAGATTCCAGCGTAGCCACGAATTACTCCCTTGCCGTTATTCCAGGGATCCCAGGCAATACCACCACGCGGTCCCCACTGGTTTTTTTGGCTGGGGATAACCCGTGGATCGACATTCCCGAGAGGTAGAGTCGTATTAAGCACCGCATTGGTTGCCGTCGTGTTGCTGGTATCGGGCTGAGGCATTATCTGCGCCTCGTAACGGAGGCCAAAGTTTATGGTCAAGTTTGGACGCACGCGCCAGGAATCCTGGGCATAGCCGGCGTACTGCGGCGATGACAACGTCAGCAATCCATTCCCGATATTTCGGGCGTAGCGTACGCGGTTGTCGTCGAAACGATTGACCGGATCGAGAATCGTTCCCGTGATATTGCCGTTGGCAGCCGCCGTGGTGGTGTTGCCTCCAACAGAAAGAATTCTGAGAATCTGAATGGATGCGTCCGCGGATGAACTTGAGGAAGTTATACCTGAGAAGCTAAATTGTCCGAACTGACGGAACGCAAATACCTGGCTGGCTTTGACGAAATTATATTCGCCGCCAACCTTCCATGTATGCGACCCACGAATCAGGGTGAGGTTGTCGGCGAACTGCACACGATAGTCGGACTCTGTAGTGGGCAGGAAATTAACTGTACCGAAGTTGCCGTAGGATGCCTGAATCAACGGCGAGATTTCATTCGCCAGACGCGGTCGGTTCTCCTTTGAATACTGCCCGCGGAATTCATTAATGGTTGAGGGGCTAAGGAACGAAGTCAATTGCCCTACTACCGTATGTGAGTTGTCGCCTTCGGTGCCGTTGTTGGATAGCGCACTGTTAGTGGTCGGAGTCAACGACGTGCCGGCCGTGACCGCGTTCAGCGCGGTGTTCACGCTGTAATTATACCTGACGTTCAGTTGGTGTTTTTGACTGAAATTGAAGTCAAAGCGCGTCAGGAAGACCTTAGCGTCGTTGGTTTGTTTGTAGTCGCCTTCCTGGGCTAGCGAGAAGGCAAGCGCCTCACTAATACCGCTCGCGATCGTGCCGCTCGTAATTCCGGCGATGTGCAGATTGTTCAATAGAACAGAGCGTGACTGGAGGAGTTTCTGCTGCTCGTAAGCAACGAAGAAGAATGACTTATCTTTGCCACCGTAATGGCTCTTTTCGCCCTCGCCAAACCGGGGAATCGGAAACGGGCCGCCGACTGAGCCGCCAAACTGTTGTTGCGTCGGCGCGGCTACCTGGTTGAAAGCATTCTTGGACGCCAAACCGGTCGATCGATCAACGTAAAACGCCCCACCGTGGAAATCATTCGTGCCGGACTTGGTCACCGCATTAACAATACCGCCGGTTGAGCGGCCGAACTCCGCGTTGTAACCCGTGGCCACTACCTGGAATTCCTTAATTGCGCCCTGCGGAATGGTAAAAGCCTGATTAGAGCGTTCACCTCCGCGCAATCCGCCGAAGAACGGATTGTTGTAATCGGCACCGTCGATTTGCACGTTGCCGTTGATGCCGCGTTGTCCTGCCAGTGAGATTTGCCCGCGCAAAGGATCGATCTGGGCAGTCGGGGTCGCCAGTACGAAATCCTGAAAGCGTCTTCCGTTAATCGGCAGTTGGCTGATCGACGTTTCGTTAATATTGGTAGTGTTCTGCACCAGCGTTGTGTCGACATTAGAACCAGCGCTGACCAGAACGGTCCCGCTTACGGCCTGCACACTCAGCATGATGTCGGCGCTGAGAGCTGATCCAACCTCAACTTTGTAACCAGTCTGGGTGGACTTCCCGAATCCCGGCGCCGTTACATCGATCGTATATTCGCCAGGTGGTAACGACACCGCGCGAAATTCGCCCTGATCGCCGGAAGTCAGAGTGCGATTCAAGCCCGTGGCGGGGTTAGTGATAACTATCGTGGCTCCCGGCACCAGCTCCCCTTGAGAGTTCTTCACAGTGCCGACGATTTGTCCGGTGCTTGCTTGGGATTGTGCCAGAACGCTTATCGCGCAAATCGCGATGAGCACAGGGGCGGTAATACAGAGACGTAGGGATTTGAGCATAACAGGAGAACTCCTTGAGGAAACATGATCGTTGAAACGGTTGCGCGCGAACCATCGAGCGCCGAGTTAACTGAGACTTCCGCAGAACTTTTTTGAACCGCTGGTTAAGATAGGAAAACTACAAACAAGTGCAGATGGCGGTTTCTATCATGAGTCACAGCGTGCGCGCAAGCCTAAAACAGGTTGCGGCAATGAACTTTTCGTTAACGGCAATTGCAAGAGTCAAAAAAAATGGGCGCGTGCTCGAATGAACACGCGCCCCGAAGTTAACGAACGCGACCTTGGGGTCGCGCGAGCTAAGTTAGAACTCAAAGCGGACGGCGAGTTGCACTTGCCGTTCACGGAAGAAGAACCCGTCAGAACCCGCGATGCTGCCGAACGTAGGATTGAAGCTCGCGAATATCCCAGTGCCAAAGGGACACGTGCCGGTGGCTCCGGTCCCGGTACAAACCGTATACATCTGGGTATTCACGCTCGTCACCTGCGTGCGGTTGAAGATGTTGAATCCTTCAGCCAGCAGTTCGATTTTGTAATTCTCCTTAAGCGTGAAACGACGCGACACGCGCAGATCCACGTACTTGATAGGAGGCTGGTGGAAATAGTTGTTCGGCAACAATGCGAATCGCAGCGAACCGTTGGAGCCGTTGATGCCGCCCGCCTGGCTAAACCCGAACGTGCCACTCGGGCTGAAGCTGTTGGTAGTCGGGGTGTAGCGTGCACCGGAAAACATATTTACCACCGGCGCGATGGTCCATCCGTTAAGCAACATCCGGGCGACCTTGTTGTCCTTGTTCTTGTAGCTGGTGTTGTAGACAACACTGGCGACAAACTTGTGCCGGCGGTCAAAGTTGGAAAGGCCAGACTCTCCTCCCTGATTCAGGGGATCGAATGGAGCCGAGAAGCCCGGCGTGAACGTCTGGGAATTCTGTCCGTTGTCCCGCGCCTCTGAGAGAGTGTAGCTGGACTGGAATTGAAGTCCGTTTGTCAGCCGGCGATTGGCCTGCAACACCAGGGCATTGTACTTAGTCGAGATGTTGCTGCGGATTTCCTGTATTTGTCCGAAGGCTGGATTCGGTCTCGCCGCTCCCAGGTAATAAGGAAATGTCCAAACCTGGCCTCCGTTGGGGCCGTCGACTATCTGAATGCTCCTGGCGACAGTTGGCGGACTAAGATTAGTATCCACGAAGTTCGGCAGGTACTTGCCAAAGCTGAAGAGATAAGACGCGGACACGACTGTGTTGTGCGCCACTTCTCTTTCCAGAACCAGATCACCCTGCTGAATCATCGGGTTCTGGTAGTTGCTCGCGAAGTAATTAACCGTGGCAGAGCCCAAAGGCGCACTCGCCAAAATGTTTGGGAAGATCGGCGCCGCAGGATTTCCCGCGGGGATCAGAGCGGCCGGCGTTCCGGTAGGCGCGGCCGACGCTACGGACGCGACAATCTGGCTGCTGCCCGCGACGCTCGTATTGATCAGCGCCTGGATAATTGCCGAGCCATTGATGCGGCCGTAGTAAATTCCATAACCGCCCCGGATGCTGGTCTTGCCATCGCCTTTTACATCCCAGGCGAAACCGAGGCGGGGACCGAAGTTGTTTCTGTCATTGGGCCGGTTCGCGGTTTGCGGCAAAAGGGGATTGATCAGCGCGGCGAAAGGCTTTGGCAGCTGCTCGTACTCATAACGCAGACCAAGGTTCAAGGTCAGACGTGGAGTTGCCCGCCAATCATCCTGGCCAAAGAAAGCATAATCAGTCGTTCTGAATAAGAAGCGCGGTGGGCCAAAGCCCTGAGCATAGTTGCTGGTGTAGCACTTGCCCGCGAGTTTTGAATTGGCTACTGGGGTCACCTGCGTGAAGCAAGTTCTTCCGGCCGCCCGTAAGGCGCCGCCGGTAGTGAAGTTCGTATAATCCACGAGGAAGTCGTTAATGTTCGAGTAGGCATAAGAACCAGCCTCGGTAAATAGTTCGTCATAGACTTCGCGGATGCGATTAATGTCGGTACCAAACTTGAACGTGTGGTTTCCGAAAGAGTAGGTCATCGTGTCCGCGAATTGTATGCGTCTCTCGTCCGGCAGAGCACGCCGGTCCAGGCCGGTCGACTTGCCGAAAGTGAGGCCGTTGGTTAGAGCGACCTGAGGTGAAAAACCATTAGCCGTGGTTGGTTCGCCCGGCAGCACGGGTTGCGCAAACTGTGAGTCAAGCTCTTTGGCGTATTGCCAGTGGCCTTCGTTAACCAGTTTGCTTGATAACGTAGAAGACATTCGAAGATTGAGCGTATCAGCGGTCACAAAGTCATCGCCAAACCCATTACGGTCACGCGTAACTGTCGCAGCCGTCTGAACTCCGGCGGGCGACGCCCAACGCAAACGGTTGTAGGCGGCGGTGAAAGTGTTGTTCTGAGTGATGTGCCAATCGAATTTCGGCAGAAAGAGTTTCTGATCGCCACGACGCGGTGTGGAGCCGGTCAAGCTGTTGATAAAGCCCAACCCTGCGTCTATCTGGGCTTGTGTCAATCCTCTGGTCAAGAGGGTCGCGTTGCTAACGGTGCTCAGATAGCTGGGGACCGAGAAAACCGAGACGCCGGGGAAATTGCGCTTTTGCTGGTCATAGCTGAAAAAGAAGAACGCTTTGTCCTTCACGATAGGCCCGCCGATGGCGCCGCCAAACTGATAGCGTACATCCGGAGCCTTATAAGCAACCGGAGTCGAGACGCCGTTAATAATCTGGTTCACAAAACTGCGCGGATTGCGTGCGCCCCATTTGTTGTTGCGATCAAACAAGAAAGCCGAGCCGTGAAACTCGTTGGTGCCTGACTTAGTGATTGCGTTAATCACCCCGCCCGCCGAACGTCCGTACTCAGCAGAGTAGTTCGAGGTATTAACCTGGTATTCGCGAATGGCTGCCTGGCTAATCACATAGCCGATACGTGTGCGGCCGCGCTCTTCGGAAAAGAAAGCCTGGTTGTTATCGCCGCCGTCAATCGTGCTGTTGTTCAGCAGGCCCGAGATACCGCGGAAACTGATTAGGCCGAACGTGCCGTCGGGGACAGTGCCGGGCGTAAGAATCGCGAGATTAGACCAGCGACGGCCGTTGGTCGGAAGATTGTCGAGCGAAACCTGATTAACGTTGGTCGAGAAGTCCTGCTGCGAGGTATTGATAACCGGAGCTTCAGCAGTCACCTGGACCGTTCCGGTCACGCCCTGAACCGACAGCCCCACGTCCATCGTGGTCGAGCGTCCCACTTCAACTATGACGTTCTCGTTCGAGTAAGGAGCGAATCCTGAGCCATTCACTGTCACCGTGTAGGTGCCGGGCTCCAGGTTGACAAGCTTGAAGCCGCCGTTGTCGTCAGCCGTAGCGGTTGCTTCTTTATTCGTTCCATTGTTCCTGGCGGTGATCGAAGCGCCGACCACGACCTCTTTGTTGGGGTTGGTGACGGTGCCGTTGATGGCACCCGTAACCGTTGACTGTGCCATTGTGCCGAGCGCGCAAAGCGCCACGAGCATAATCGAGGCAAGGCTGAAGCGTAGAAATTTATACATAATCAGAGAGCTCCTTAAACGGATTGGTTACATTGAGAGACCATCTGCGCGAACAATCGGGCGCAGGATGAACTGAGACCTTCGAAAGCGTATTGGACTGCTTGGCCGGGAATACCTGCAAAAAGGCAACGCGGGCGATCAGTAAGATGGCTGCTGGGCGCTGGAGCATTAAACTTGCTAAATGGTGATTCGAAGTTGCGCTGAATCAAGTCAATCGACCGGTACGTTTTACAGCGGGCTGAGAGAATTTCGCAAGTATTGTGCCCGAGTGAGACTCGGACAATGGCGGCCAGTAACGACGTTGTTTGCTGCATTTATTTGCAGGTGAATCGAACGATCCGGATTCTTCAGACCGAGAATTTGGATTTTCTATGAAAATCCCAACAACCACTACGCTCCTACTTGAACGAATAGCTTGGCGTCTGGCTTTCATTCATCGCGATTGGCGTACTCGTTCGACTCCAAAGTCAAAGAAGCGTTCGCCTCAGCAATAGTCAGCTTAAACCCGCTCACAAATGATCGCGATGCCCTGTCCGCCGCCAATGCAAGCGGTCGCCAACCCGTATCGCCCACCCCTGCGCTGTAGTTCATGTAGCAGGGTCAAGACCAGACGTGTTCCGGTTGCACCGAGCGGATGCCCGAGGGCGATCGCCCCACCATTGACGTTTGTTCGTTCGCGATCGAGACCAAGTTCCCGTTCAACCGCAAGGTACTGTGCCGCGAACGCCTCGTTGACTTCAATCAAGTCGATATCCGAGAGTTTCAAACCGGCTTTCGCGAGTGCTTGGCGAGTTGCGGGGACCGGCCCAATCCCCATGATCTCAGGCTCGACTCCGGCATAGGCCCAGCTCACGATGCGGCCCAACGGTTTTAAATTTTTCGTCTTGATGAAGTCCTCGCCGGCGATGACCAGAGCCGCGGCCCCGTCGACGATCCCCGAGGCATTGCCGGCCGTGACAAATCCATCTTTGCTGAATGCCGGTCTTAGCTTTGCCAGGCCTTCCATGGTCGTATCGGGGCGCAAGTGGTCGTCCTGCTCGAAAAGCACCGACCCTTTTCTGGTCTTCACTTCCACTGGGACAATCTCTTCGGCAAAGAACCCGGCGTCGAGCGCGCGTTTGGCGGCTTGCTGCGAACGTAGAGCATAGCGGTCCTGATCCTCGCGCGGGATTTCGAATTTGCGCGCCAGATTCTCAGCGGTGCCGGCCATGGGAACGTTGCAGTAAGTATCGAGCAGCGCGACCATCAGGCTGTCTTCAAGCTTGCCCTGGCCCAGGGCAAAACCTGATCGCGCGCCGCGAATTACGTGTGGCGCCTGCGACATGGATTCCATTCCGCCCACCAGACAAACCGAGGCTTCATCGAGCTGAATCATTTGCGCGCCGGAAACGATCGACTGTATACCGCTGCCACAGAGACGATTGACTGTCAGCGCCGGACGATCGAAGGGAACTCCCGCTTTCAGCGCGACGTGTCGTGCACCATAGATCGCGTCACCCGAGGTTTGCAGGGCGTTGCCAAAGACGGCGTGATCGATCTCGTCCGGCGCCACCCTGGTTGTTTCCAAAGCCGCGCGCGCCGCGATCGCCCCGAGTTCAATCGCCGAAACATCTTTCAACGCGCCCACATACTCGCCCATCGGCGTGCGCTTGCCGCCAAGAATGAAAACATCACGAGCCATAACTTTATGATTGCCTCTCGAAAGTTGAGATTTCCTGCATTCTGGAAAACAAAAAGGCTAACAGACGTACCGAATGAAATCAATTTCGCAAGCGGTTGGATTTGTGGCTCTACAACGCCTGAGTTGAGGCTGGCCGTAAAAGAGTGAAGAGGTTATTATTCGACAGCCTCCGCGAACTGTTTAGCCCGTTACCGATGCGCGGAAGCGTTCAGGAATTTGGGTAGTGACCTAATTTGCAAACACATAATGGAGTCAGTACTGGGAGCGGTAGCGACCGGGTCTCTGTTGCCAACAAAGTTAAGCCTATTACCAGCCTTACCAGGTCGCTACCGCTCCCTGTACTGACCTCATCGCTCAAATTAGGGCACTATCGGAATTTGCTTTCGATAGGAATTGCATGAAAGCGATTACTCACTCACTCATCCCTTTGATGGTTCTTCTGTTAGGAGTTTCCGTTGCGGCCCCACAGTCCTCGCTTGAAAAGAACATTGATAGCACTCGCGATAACGGGCTCAAGATGCTCAAGGTCGTAAAAGAACAGATCAAGGCTAACTACTACGACCCGAAGTTTCACGGAATTGACTTGGATGCGCGATTCAATGTAGCCGAACTCAAAATTAAGCAGGCCCTGTCCTATGCCCAAATCATCGGCATCATTGCGCAGACTGTCATCGATCTCAATGACTCGCACACGCGACTGATCCCGCCACTACATCAGTCGACAACTGTTTACGGTTGGAAGATGCAAATGATTGGCAACGATTGTTACATCACTGCCATTGCCCCGGGGAGCGATGCCGAAACGAAGGGG